>Ga0206949_1148_pt1 | contig 25588 bp, 22 predicted proteins | sample Alteio_BWOrgHeat_40_FD_153240 | JGI IMG/M metagenome (GOLD analysis project Ga0206949, IMG submission 153240) | Enriched cells from forest soil in Barre Woods Harvard Forest LTER site, Petersham, Massachusetts, United States -... | ecosystem: Environmental > Terrestrial > Soil > Temperate forest >...
CAGATAACGTGGCGTGTACTCCTGCAGAAATTCCCAGCCATTCATTACCGGCATATTGATATCGAGTAAAATAAGTTGCGGTGCGTTTTTTACAGGATCGGGGTTATTTGCAAAAAGATCTTCAAAATATTCCAATGCTTCGCTTCCATCGATAACCGAATCTACCTCCGCAGCAAAACCTGTTCGCTTAAGCAGAAGCTGGGAGATGGTGAGAGAAATAGTATCATCATCAACGCAAAGTACTTTACTGATCATCAGATTTTGTTTGATTGATTAATTAGATACATACACGCTTATTTGTTTCCTGAGTAATCAGAGTAATATTAATAAAAAAGATCAAATGAATTTACTCTTTTTTATTAATTGCCGAAAGTATAAAATATTATATCGAAAAACTTAAAACCTCCTTAAAATAGGTGAATAAATTATTGAGAACCAATTAATTCATATGCTAAGTGGTTGATTGTTTCTTAAATAATATTCTGGTTGGATCAGAAAATTCAGGGCAGAAAGAAAAAATTCAGTGCAGGTTCGCCGTTAAAATCGATCAGCTTATCATTCTTCAATACTTTAATCGTATAGCCAAGCCCTTTTATAAATTCAAAACAAAGAGTGCGTTGTTCATTATCCCAAAGCTCACAAAAAATAATGGGCCGGTGCTTTTTTAGTAATGATTCTGCGCCTTTCAGAACATTCAATTCAAAATTTTCAACATCGATCTTTATGGCGGCGACCTTTTCTATTTGTTGCAGATCAGTAAGGTGGTCGAGTTTATGCAAAGGCACAATAAAAACATCGCCAGCTTTTTCATCTGCTGCTTCCGCCTCCAGCACATGGCTCAATCCCTGCATCCTTGCATCATTTATTACAGGCATGATCATTTTTATTTCGCCATCGTTGTTACCTAATGCGGTTTCGAATATTTTTATGTTTGAGAGTTGGTAAAAATCAATGACTTTTTTTAGTGCCGCACAATTACCGGGAATCGGCTCAAAAGAATAAACAGTTGAAGATGGATATTTTTTTGCAAGTACAACGGTCATGATACCGATATTGGCGCCGATGTCAAGTATCGCACCGTGGTTATGGATCATTCCTGTAAAAAAACGGAATTCTTTTTCATAACCCAGAAAACGGATACGAAAAATATTCAGCAGCGAGAATAGAAAAAGATACCGGTCGAACCCGAGCAGCTTCTGGCACCAGTTGCGGAGAATATTTTTCAGCATCATGAATAAGGTTGGTCGCAATCCACTAAAATAAACCAGAACGGCTTGTTTTCAATGAATCATTCATGTGATAATTACGATCGGTTCGCTTAAAACCCGTTAGAATATCCACAATCTTTGCTTTTAAACAGGTTAAGCCTGTATGAATAATTATATTTACCCAATATTTATAATGTTATTGCTATGCTTAAAGTAGGCGTTTTTGGCGTTGGCCACCTGGGAAAGTTTCATCTGAATAACTGGAAGGAGATCGAAGGCGTTAAACTCGTTGGTTTTTTTGATCCGAATAATGAAAATGCCAAAGCGGTAACGGAACAATATGGACTGAAACGTTATATGGATGAAGATAAATTAATGGATGCCTGTGATGTGATCGATGTGATCGCTCCAACGGATCATCATTTCCAGATATGTATGCAGGCCATCCGCAAAGGCAAACATGTTTTTGTTGAAAAACCATTAACGCATACCATTCAGGAAGGGCGCGATATTGTGAGCATGGTTCGCGAAGCAAATATCAAAATGCAGGTGGGGCATGTGGAACGTTTCAATCCTGCCTACCTCGCCATCAAAGACATGAACCTGAACCCTATGTTCATTGAAGTGCACAGGCTTGCACAATTTAATCCGAGAGGAACGGAAGTGAGTGTGATACTGGATCTGATGATACATGATATCGATATCATACTCAGCCTGGTAAAGAGCGATGTAAAACATATTTCAGCAAGCGGTGTAGCAGTGATGACAGATACGCCGGATATTGCCAATGTGCGTATCGAATTCAATAATGGCTGCGTTGTGAACCTGACAAGCAGCCGTATCAGCATGAAGAAAATGCGTAAGATGCGTTTGTTCCAGAAAGATGCTTATCTCGGTATTGATTTTCTGGAGAAGAAAACAGAGATCATCAAACTGAAACAGCCGGGCGATACGAATGTTTTTTCATTTGATATTGAAACCCAGAACGGGAAGAAAACGATCGCTATTGCCAATCCAACCATACTTCCGCTTAATGCGATCAAACTGGAACTGGAAGCTTTTGTAGATTCGATCGTAAATAATAAGCCAACTGTTGTAAGCGAAATAGATGGTTTCCTCGCCATGGAAGTTGCGCACCTGATCCTTGAAAAGATCAACAATACGAGCATTCTTGTATAAGGCCGATGAGTAACAGAAAAAAGGATATCACCTGGTACCTCATCAGCGATTACATTTTTTCGGTAATTACTTTACTTGTATTCTGGAGCGTTATCCAGTTGCAGCCATTCAGCAAAACCGTTTTCATTAAAATTTTTTATCTCTCAGCGGCATGGATAATTTTTTATGCATTTGCCGGAAATTATCATCGCTCGTTATATGAAAAGTCGAGGCTGAATGAACTTACCTCAACACTTGTTTTCACTTTTGCCGGATGCCTGGTCGCAACAATTTTCCCGGCAGATACAGGCGTTGGCAATATCGGTTCGTTCATTATTTATTTTATCCTTCAGTTCAGTTTTGTTTTTTTCGGAAGGAGTTTCCTGCTGTACCGTGTAAAAAAAGCATTTGTACGTGGCAATATTTTTTTTAATACGCTGATCGTAGGCAACAATCCTGATGCAGTTAAGCTCTATAAAGAACTGAATAAAAATTTCAGTTATCTCGGCTTTAAAACACTGGGATTTGTTACGGTGAATGATGATAGCAAAAATGGCCTGAGCAAATGGATCCCTAACTTGGGAACCATACATCAATTGGATAAAGTGATCGATCAATATAAAATAGAAAAAGTGATATTGTCGCTCGATAAAAAACAAACACAGTTAACTGAAGATCTCGTGAACCAGCTCTCGCAGAAAGATGTAGATATTAAACTGGTACCGAATACGCTGGACATACTTTCTGGCTCCGTAAAAACAAACAATGTTCTGGGTGCGATGCTGATCGATATTCAAAGCAGTGCCTTATCGCCGCGTGAGCAGAATGCCAAAAGGCTTTTTGATCTTTTGTTATCTGTTGCCGGGTTGATCGTTTTAAGCCCTTTATTATTATTTATCGCAGTCCGCACATGGCTGTCATCAAAAGGCAGTATCATTTACAGCCAGCAACGAATTGGTTATAAAGGCAAGCCGTTCACCATTTATAAATTCAGGAGTATGGTGGCTGATGCAGAGAAGAACGGCCCCGCATTATCAAGCGATCATGATCCGCGTATTACCAAATGGGGAAAGATCATGCGCAAATGGCGGCTGGATGAATTGCCACAGCTATGGAACATTATTAAAGGCGATATGAGCCTGATCGGCCCCAGGCCCGAAAGAAAAGAATATATCGACCTTGTAACACAAAAAACGCCCTACTACCGTTATCTGCTGAAAGCCAAGCCGGGGCTCACTTCCTGGGGGATGGTGCAGTTTGGTTATGCATCAAGCGTAGATGAAATAATTGAAAGGATGGAATACGACCTGATCTATATCGAGAATGCTTCACTCCTGCTCGACTTCAAGATCATGATGCATACATTGCGGATCATTTTATCAGGCAAAGGCAAATAATATTTGCTATTTTTCATGCTGTGAAAACTGGCATCAATATACTTCCTTCTTCCCGCATCGATAAAGACAGTTGGGATCTTTGTGTGCGTAAAAATGCAAACGGCCTGATCTATTCTTCTGCTGTTTATCTCGATACAATGTCAGCAAACTGGCACGGAGTAGTGATCGATGATTATGCTGCAGTGATGGCGTTGCCATGGAAAAAAAAATTCGGGATCCGGTATGGTTATACACCGCCATTTATGCAACAACTGGGATTGATCGGAAATATCGGCCTGAATGACCTTTCAGAAATAATACATTCTATTCACCGGTTTATTTCGTTTGCTGATATTCATTTTAATTTTTCGAACGCAGCAGTTCAGCAGCTTACACCTGTTGTTACACGCACCAATTTAATTCTTGATCTATCTGTTGGTTATGATCATCTCTATAAAAAATACAGTTCGGATCTGAAAATGAATATCAAAAAAGCAACCAATGGTTCTTTGATATATTATGAAAGCAATATTGAACAGGGGATTGCTTTTTATATATCGCATTACCAGGAAAGAATGCCGCATATATTAAAGTGTGATTACGAACATTTTTCTGAACTATGTTACTTACTCCAGAAAAATGAAAACTGTTTTGTAAGGGCGGCCAGAAATCAAACCGGCGATATTCTTGCCATTGCTGTCTTTTTGTTTGATGGCAAGCGGATCTATAATATGATGAATACCACCATGCAAAAAGGCAGAGCCGAAGAAGCCAATCATTTTTTGCTTGATAAAGTGATACAGGAATTTGCAGGCCGGCCGTTGTTATTTGATTTTGAAGGATCGGATCTGCCCGGTGTTCGCGAATTCTACGAAAAATTCGGCGCGGCCAATCAACCCTATTTCCATTACCATTATAATGGTTTGCCCTGGCTATTACGTTTATTGAAGCGATGAACGTTCAGCCAATATTTTTTCTGCAATCAACAGATCTGCGGGGCGTGTGATCTTGATATTTTCATATTCGCCTTCGATCAGAAATATTTTTTGTTGTGACGCTTCTACTACTGTGGCTTCATCGGTAAAAGATTCCTGGTGGGTTGTTTTAAAAGCAGGCAACAGAATAGCGCTCTGAAAAGTTTGCGGTGTTTGAATAATGCGCACATCATTCCTGTTTGCTACAACACTTGTATCTCCATCAACTATACGGATGCTGTCGGTAGCTGCCACTGCGGGTATTGCACTTCCTTTTTCAAGCGCCTGTGCATAGCAACGCCGGATAAGGCCTTTCGTTACCAGGCAACGAACACCATCGTGTACAAAAACAATGGAAGGCTCTGTTACAAATCGTAATCCATTCTGCACAGAATGAAAACGTGTGGACCCGCCTTTGGTAATGGTTATTTTTTTTCCGGCATTCAGTTCAGTAACAAGTTTTTCTCCTTCCGCCATATTTTCTTCAGGCAATACGAGGATAATATGGATATCATCAAATGCATGTAAAAAAGTGTTGAGTGAATACCATAGCAAAGATCTCTGCTGCAATAACAGGAACTGTTTAGGCACAGGCGTACCCATTCGGCTGCCGCTTCCACCTGCTACTATGACTGCATATTTTTCCATAATGCTTTGGATATATCCAATAAAAAGGAGCTACAAAAGTAGCCCCTTTCATTTTCTCATGTTCATATACGTGCATCCAAATATAACTATTTATAAATGGAAACTTCGTTCGTGCCCTTACTATTTTTGGTTCCCCGGTACATCCCGGCGCTGTTGAATATCATGGCTGCGTTGCCTTCTGCATCTACGCCTATCATACCGCCTTCTCCATTCATTTTTACCAATTTTTCATTCACTACAATATTCATGGCTTCATGAAGGCTGAGCCCTTTATATTCCATCAAACAACTCACATCATAAGCCGCTACACTGCGGATAAACATTTCACCATGGCCGGTGCAACTGATCGCACATGTTTTATTATTTGCATACGTACCAGAACCGATCATCGGGCTGTCACCGATCCTTCCATATTTTTTATTTGTCATACCGCCGGTTGATGTAGCCCCTGCAATATTTCCATGCATATCGCAAGCCACAGCACCAACGGTGCCGAATTTTTTATCACGCATCAGTTCTTCAAGATGGTGATTGGTATGATCGAGTGAATAATTATCTGAATCGCGTATCGCTTTCCATTGATCGTAGCGGAACTGTGAAAAGAAAAATTCGTCAGGCTCAAGTTTTACTCCCTGTTTTATGGCGAAATCATTTGCTCCTTTGCCGCTTAGAAAAACATGGTTGCTGTTCCGCATTACTTCAGTAGCCAATTCGATGGGATTGCGGACATTACGAACACCGGCCACTGCACCCGCAGAAAGATCAATGCCATCCATGATGGCTGCGTCCATTTCCTGAACGCCTTTTTTGGTGAACACGGAACCGCGCCCGGCATTAAAAAGAACGTTGTCTTCTAATAATACCAATGCAGCTTTTACCGCATTCACTGCTGTACCGCCTTCTTCCAGAACTGCGTAGCTGATATTGAGCGCCTGCTGCAATCCGTCAGAATAGGCTGCTTCCAGGTCGGGTGTCATATCTTCTTTCAGGATCGTGCCGGCACCACCGTGTACAACTATTGTAAAGTTTGACATGGTACGAAAATAGTTATTTAGGCAACTGATAAAATCGAATTAATCGAAAGGAATGTTAGAGAAGGTTCAAGTTGGCCAAGGATTTGTTCGATGTTATCTATGTAGTGAATGGTGAATAGGCAATGGTGAATTGGAAGCCCATTATCTTTGCATCCGAAACATTTTCTCACTATTCACTATTCACTATTCACTATTCACTATTCACTATTCACTATTCACTATTCACTATTCACTATTCACTATTCACTATTCACTTCAACAGCAACTCACATTCATGCAATAATTTTTCTTTGTCAATTGCAGCCGTACCTACTTCTTCGCAAACCAATCCACCGGCAATGTTTGCCATTTCGGCGGCGAGGTTCATGTTCTTTGTAATCGTATATACTAATGAGGCCACGGCAATTACGGTATCGCCTGCGCCGCTTACATCAGCGATGTTCCGGATATGTGTGGGGATGAGGTGCTGGTCATTATCCTGCTGATAGAACACGCCTTTTTCTGATAATGTGATGAAAGAGATCTGATGCTGCAAATGTTCCTGCAGCTTTTTGTGCATTTCTTTGAGAGAGGGAACATCGATGTTATCGGTCAATAAATTCAACCCTTCCTTTATTTCTTTTAGGTTGGGTTTGAAAATGGTTACGCCTTTGAACGAAAGGAAATTTTTCCGTTTCGGATCAACACTTGTTACAACATTTTGTTCTTTACAAAGTTTGATCAATTCAGTGATCACTCGTTCTGTCAAGATACCTTTGTTATAATCTTCAAAGATCAATACATCCGGTTTGTTTGCGTTGAAATAATCTTTTATTTTTTGCAGCAACAGGTCTTCCGAAGCTTTATCAATATCTGCGGTTGTTTCTGCATCAAGCCGCATCATTTGCTGGTTTCGGCTCATCACACGGGTCTTGGTAGTAGTAATGCGTTGATTGGAAGCGATCACATAAGAAGTGTCGATTTTGTTTTCTTTCAATAACCGCAACAACTCTTTTCCATCATCATCATTTCCAATGACAGAGATCACTGTTGTGTTTGCGCCAAGCGATACGCTGTTCAAAGCAACATTCGCTGCTCCTCCAACGCGTAGTTCTTTTCTTTTTAAAACAACCACCGGCACGGGCGCTTCAGGTGAGATACGATCTACGTTCCCCCACCAATAAGTGTCGAGCATCAGGTCGCCAACAATAGCAACTTTTACAGAACTGAACTTTGAAAATAACTCTGCGAAATTCATCAAACTGTTTTTTTGGAATTGCTTACCGCGATATAATACAAAGGAATACCGATCAATGCAATGATCAATCCCGGCCAGGTAAACTGTGGTTTATAAATGATCAGCATCACACAAAACGCACTGCCCATCAGCATATACAGCGCCGGTAATACCGGATATCCGAATGCTTTATATGGCCTGTCAGCATCAGGCATTTTTTTGCGGAGAATAAAAATACCTGCGATCGTGAGCACATAAAAAATTACAACAATAAATGAAACCATGTCAAGCAGGTCGCCATATTTTCCACTCAAACACAAAAGAGAAGCAACGATACATTGCGCCCATAGCGCCCATCCGGGTACAGCATTTTTATTAAGTTTGCCTGCCTTCTTAAAAAACAATCCATCCTGCGCCATCGTATAATACACACGCGCACCGGCAAGGATCAACCCATTGTTACAGCCGAATGTTGAGATCATGATCATAATGGCGATCACATAGGTTCCTGCATTACCAAAGATCACGTTTGATGCGGCTACTGCAACCCTGTCTGCTTTTGCAAACGCAATATCATGTACCGGCAATACACTGAGATACATCAGATTGGCAGAAACATAAATTACCGTTACGATCAATGTTCCCAAAAACAAACTGAGGCCGATATTCTTTTTCGGATTTTTTATTTCACCTGCAATAAAAGTTACGTTGTTCCATGCATCACTGCTGAAGATGGAACCTACCATAGATGCAGCAATAGCGCCAATTGCAGCGGCTCCTAACAAAGGTGCAATAAGAGTTGTATCAACACCTCCTTCCGTTGCTCCACTGATCTTCTGCATATGCCATGCGTTGGCCCAGTTGGCATGCCATACATCGCCCTTCGCCATAATAAAACCAAATACGATCAATCCAAACAGCGATAATAATTTTGTTACTGTAAAGGTTGTCTGAATAAGTTTACCGCCTTTAATGCCCCGCGTATTGATATATGTAAGAAAGATGATCAATAATATCGATACGAGTTGTGCCGTGTAAATTTTTATACTGCCAATGCTGAAAAGAATATTTGCATCCGTTAATTCAAGCGACGGGAAAAAATAACCGGCAAATTTGCAGAACGCAACGCCAACGGCTGCAATGGTTCCGGTTTGTATGACGGAGAAAAAACTCCAGCCGTATAAAAATCCAACTAAAGGGTTATATGATTCTTTAAGATACACATATTGCCCGCCTGCTTTAGGGAACATCGCACTCAATTCGCCATAACTTAAAGCGGCGGTGAGTGTCATGAAACCGGTGATCAACCACACAAAGATCAGCCAGCCTGCACTACCCACATTGCGGGTGATATCTGCGCTTACAATAAAAATACCGGAACCGATCATGCTTCCCGCTACGATCATGGTGGCATCAAATAAGCCGAGCGTTGGTTTGAAGGAGGTTGTATTATTCATAAAAAATCCCGCTTTTTATAGCGGGATGAAGATAATTAAATCTGATGAAGTTTTATTTCTTCTTCTTGTAAAGCGCATTCAGGCCTTTTACCACATCCGGTGTGATATTGTATGAACTGTCTTTCAGGTACATCAGGTCAGTTGAGCTCGACAGGATGAATGCATAGCCTTTGTCTTTATTGTATTCTTTCAGGTAGTCTTCTATTTTCTTTTTTACATCCTGCATTTTGCGGAATTTTTCATCTTCCATTTCATCACTCATCATTTTCTCCTTGCCCTGGAATGCTTTCTCCATCTGCATCAGCTCCTGTTGTTTATTTGCCAGTTCAGCCTGTGATAATGCCGATGCTGATTTTTGCAGCTCCTGGTACTTTGTGGTGAAAGTACTTTTCATATCACCCAATACTTTAGCATTGGCCTGGTCTTTTGCCTGCAGCTCGCCTACAATATCTTTAAAATAATCAAACTGGTTCTGAATTGAATCCGTTTCAAAATAAGCGATCCTGAAATTTCCGGTTGGAACCGCTTTGGTACCAACTGATGAAACATTATTTGCCGACGGAGAAGAGAAGTGCAGGTAAAACAACACGGCTACTGCTGCCACCAAAAAAATATTTAATCCAAGTGTAAAATTTTTCATGCAAGGGGTCTTTTGTAAGTGGTTAAAATTAGTTTGATTATCCAAAAGAGAATTGTTAATTCCCTTGGCAGGGCAGGATAGTTGGATTGAAAAAAAGTAGGAAGTTTTCACTCCCTACTTTAGAAATCATATTTTACATCCGTGTGATCAGCGATTATTCGTCATCATCAAAGCTCATCGCTTCGCGTGTAGTAGCCAGCACTTCATATTCTTCTTTGCTGCCAACGATCATGTTATCGAACTCTTTTTGTCCCGAACCTGCAGGGATCAAATGGCCGGTGATCACATTTTCTTTCAGGCCCAGCATTGCATCTGTCTTGCCCTGTATCGCAGCCTGGCTAAGCACTTTGGTCGTTTCCTGGAACGATGCGGCTGAGATCCAGCTCTGCACACCCAGTGACGCTTTCGTGATACCCAATAATACAGGTGTTGCAGTAGCAGGTTTTGCATCGCGTACTTCCACCAGTTTTTTATCACTTCTGCGGAGGATAGAATTTTCTTCTCTCAACTCGCGTAATGTAATAATTTGCCCGGCTTTCATCTTTGTGCTTTCGCCGCCTTCTGTTACTACTTTCTTATCAAAGATCCTGTCGTTCTCTTCGATAAAGTCGAAGCGGTCTTCAAGATCCTCCTCTAAGAATTTAGTATCGCCTGCATCAACGATCTCTACTTTTTTCATCATCTGCCTAACGATCACTTCAATGTGTTTATCATTGATACGCACACCTTGTAAACGGTACACTTCCTGTATTTCATTCACCACATATTCCTGTACGGCAAACGGGCCTTTGATCGTTAAGATATCTGCCGGCGCGATCTGTCCGTCAGACATTGGCGTTCCTGCTTTCACAAAATCACCATCCTGAACAAGGATCTGTCTTGTTAACGGAACAAGGTATTTTTTCACCATGCCATCTCTTGATTCAACAATGATCTCACGGTTACCGCGTTTTACATTACCAAAAGCAACCACACCATCGATCTCACAAACGATCGCAGGGTTACCCGGGTTACGTGCTTCAAACAATTCTGTTACACGTGGCAGGCCTCCGGTGATATCGCGGAGCTTACCGAGTACACGCGGGATCTTAACCAATACCTGTCCGGCTTTCACATCATCGCCTTCTTCGATCACAATGTGCGATCCTACGGGAAGGTTATATTGTTTGATATCTTTTCCTTCAACGATCAGGGTTGGGATCTTGGTCTTGTCTTTTGTTTCGATAACCACTTTTTCGCGGTGGCCGGTCTGTTCATCAGACTCATCGCGGTAAGTGATACCATCAAGGATATTTTCAAATTTGATCTTACCATTCAGTTCCGCAACAATTACATTGTTGAACGGATCCCATGTACAGATCACATCGCCTTTCTTAACCTGCGTACCATCTTTGATATTCAATGTAGCACCATAAGGAACGTTATTCGTGATCATCAAACGGTCGTTCTTCACATCCATGATCCTCACTTCACCGGTACGGCCAATAACTATTTTGGATTTTACTCCTTCGTTATTAACGGAATCAACTGTACGCAATCCATCAAACTGGATCGTTCCATCGAACCTTGCCTGTAAAGTTGATTCTACAGATGCAGAGCCCGCAACACCACCCACGTGGAAAGTACGTAACGTTAACTGTGTACCCGGCTCACCGATTGATTGTGCAGCGATGATACCTACTGCATCTCCGCGCTGTGCGAGATAACCAGTTGCTAAATTCTTACCATAACATTTCACACACACACCGCGTTTGCTTTCGCAGGTTAATACAGAACGGATCTCTACTGTTTCGATTCCCGCTGCTTCAACCGCTTTCGCATCTTCTGAAGAAATTTCTTCTCCTGCAGTAATGATCAGCTCATCTGTTACCGGATGATAAACATTATGCAATGAAGTACGCCCTTCGATCCTGTCTGCTAATGGTTCAATGATATCTTCATTATCTTTTAATGCTGTTGTTGCATTTCCGCGAAGCGTTCCGCAATCTTCTTCCGAGATCACCACATCCTGTGATACATCCACGAGACGTCTTGTGAGGTAACCCGCATCCGCAGTTTTCAATGCCGTATCCGCCAAACCTTTACGCGCACCGTGTGTTGAGATAAAATAATCCAATACATTCAGTCCGCCTTTAAAATTCGAAAGGATCGGGTTCTCAATTACTTCACTTCCTGTACTTCCGCTCTTACGTGGTTTCGCCATCAATCCGCGAATACCCACTAACTGTTTAACCTGTGTTTTACTACCACGCGCACCCGAATCCAGCATCATGAATACTGAGTTGAATCCTTGTTTGTCGATGGTCATCTCACGGATCAGGCTTTCAGTGATCTTCATATCCACACGTCCCCAGATATCGATCACCTGGTTATAACGTTCATTGTTCGTGATCAATCCCATGTTATAGCTTTCCCATACTTCATCCACTTCACTCTTCGCTGAATCCAATAACTGGTTTCTGATCTCGGGAACGATCAGGTCATTCACACTGAATGATAATCCACCACGGAATGCCATACGGAAACCGAGTGTTTTAATATCATCCAGGAACTTCGCTGTTTTGGGAACATTGGTGATCTTGATGATGTCTCCAATGATCTCACGTAAACTTTTCTTTGTCAGCAAAGCATTGATATATCCTACTTCTACCGGTACGTGCTGATTAAATAATACACGCCCAACAGTTGTATCGATCAGTTTCTTAACGAGCTGCCCATTCTCACGAACATTCACTTTTACTTTGATGTTCGCATGAAGGTCAATACGCTGTTCATTGTACGCGATGATCACTTCATCCATACTATAGAACGCCATGCCCTGTCCTTTTACGATCTCATCGCCAATGGTTTTCTTTCCTTTGGTAATGTAATACAGTCCCAACACCATGTCCTGAGAAGGAAGCGTGATCGGCGTACCATTCTGCGGGTTCAAAATATTGTGCGACGACAACATCAATAACTGTGCTTCCAGAACAGCTGCATTGCTCAAAGGCACGTGCACCGCCATCTGGTCACCATCGAAATCGGCGTTGAATGAAGAGGTTACCAACGGGTGCAACTGGATCGCCTTTCCTTCTACCAGTTTTGGCTGGAACGCCTGTATCGACAAGCGGTGAAGTGTTGGGGCCCTGTTCAACAGGATCGGATGGCCTTTCAAAATATTTTCAAGGATATCCCAGATCACAGCTTCTTTGCGGTCAACTAATTTCTTAGCGGACTTCACTGTTTTCACGATACCTCTTTCAATTAATTTTCTGATCACAAATGGCTTGAACAATTCAGCAGCCATATCTTTTGGTAAACCGCACTCGTGTATTTTCAACTCAGGCCCTACCACGATTACAGAACGTCCTGAATAATCCACACGTTTACCCAATAAGTTCTGGCGGAAACGTCCCTGTTTGCCTTTCAAAACATCTGATAATGATTTCAGTGCACGTCCACCTTCTGCTTTTACAGCATTTGATTTACGGCTGTTATCAAACAATGAATCGATGGCTTCCTGCAGCATGCGTTTTTCATTACGCAGGATCACTTCGGGCGCTTTGATCTCCAGTAATCTTTTCAAACGGTTATTACGGATGATCACGCGACGATATAAATCGTTCAGGTCAGAACTCGCAAAACGGCCGCCATCCAATGGAACCAATGGGCGCAGTTCGGGCGGAATAACAGGAATATACTGCATTACCATCCACTCGGGGCGGTTGGTAATCCTTGTACTTGCATCACGGAAAGATTCAACCACACTCAAACGTTTCAGCGCATCAGCCTTACGTTGTTGTGATGTTTCAGTGGCAGCAGCATTACGCAAAGAAAAACTCAATCCGTCAAGATCAATTCTTTCCAGTAAAGCGTGAACCGCTTCTGCACCCATCTTCGCAACAAATTTGTTCGAATCATCTTCAGGTAAATACTGGTTATCCTTTGGTAAATTATCAAGGATATCCAGGTATTCTTCTTCAGTTAAAAGATCACCCATTGAAAGGTTTTCTTTTATACCGCCCTGGATCACCACATATCTTTCATAATAAACAATCGTTTCTAATTTCTTAGAACTCATGCCTAACAAATAACCGATCTTGTTCGGTAAACTTTTAAAGTACCAGATATGCACAACAGGCACCACTAATTTAATGTGGCCCATGCGCTCGCGGCGTACTTTTTTCTCTGTTACTTCCACACCGCAACGGTCGCACACGATACCCTTGTAACGGATACGTTTATACTTACCGCAGGCACACTCGTAATCTTTTACCGGCCCAAAAATTCTTTCACAAAACAAACCATCGCGCTCCGGTTTATAGGTACGGTAGTTAATGGTTTCAGGCTTTAAAACTTCGCCAAAACTTCTTTCGAGGATACTATCAGGCGATGCTAAGCTGATGGTGATCTGAGAGAAAGTTGGTCTCGGTTTGTTATCTCTTTTCATTGCCATATTGCTGTTGAGGATTTGTATTTTTTATTTTGTTGTCAGCTGTTGAATCTTACTTCAGCAACTGTTGCGTCGCACTCACTCTTTTGCAGTAGTAACGCTATTCGTCAGTCGTGAATCGTGAGTCGTGAGTGTTATTTTCACGACTGACGACTCACGTCTCACGATATCTTATTCAAATTTCAGATCAAGTCCTAAGCCTCTTAATTCATGAACCAATACATTAAATGATTCAGGAACACCCGGCCTTGGAATATTATCGCCTTTCACGATCGCTTCATATGTTTTCGCGCGGCCGATAATATCATCAGATTTGAGTGTAAGCAGTTCCTGTAAAATGTTGGCTGCACCATATGCTTCCAGTGCCCAAACCTCCATCTCACCAAAACGCTGTCCGCCAAACTGTGCCTTACCACCCAACGGCTGTTGCGTAATTAAGCTGTACGGCCCGATAGAACGTGCGTGCATCTTATCATCAACCATGTGGTGTAATTTGATTACATAAATAATACCCACAGTTGCTTTCTGGTGGAAACGGTCCCCTGTTTCTCCATCATATAAATAAGTATGTCCGTTCCTTGGAATATCAGCCTGTTTGCAATAATCTTCGATCTGGTCAGTAGAAGCCCCGTCAAAAATCGGTGTTGAGAATTTTAATCCTAATTTCTTACCGGTCCATCCCAAAATGGTTTCATAGATCTGTCCCAGGTTCATACGCGATGGTACCCCTAACGGGTTCAGCACGATATCAACCGGTGTTCCGTCTTCCATGAATGGCATGTCTTCTGCACGAACGATCTTGGCAACGATACCTTTGTTACCGTGACGGCCCGCCATCTTATCTCCTACTTTCAGTTTACGTTTAACGGCGAGATAAACTTTTGCCAGTTTCAACACACCCGCTGGTAATTCATCACCGATTGAAATGTTGAATTTCTCTCTCTTATAACGTCCCAGTTCTTCGTTGAATTTGATGCTGTAGTTATGCAATAACGTATTGATCTGGTCATCCGTTTTTGCATCAGCTGTCCAGCCAAGCGGATTTACATTCTGGTAATCGATCGTTGACAGATTCTTTTGATTGAACTTGGCTCCTTTACCGATCAGCATTTCACCAAAGTTGTTGCTTACACCTGTAGATGCTTTATCTTTTAATAAGGTCTGCAGTTTTTCCAACAACAATTCTTTCAGTGATTCTGTATTCTGCTGGTGAACTTTTTCTACTTTCTCTAACAACGCTTTCTCGCGGATCTTGCCATTCTTATCTTTCTTCGCGCGCTGGAAAAGTTTTTTATCGATCACCACACCTTCTGTTCCGTTTGGCGCTTTTAAAGAAGCATCTTTTGCATCGCCGGCTTTATCACCGAAGATCGCACGTAAGAGTTTTTCTTCAGGGGTAGGATCTGATTCACCTTTTGGTGTGATCTTACCGATCAGGATATCTCCTTCTTTAATTGTTGCACCGATACGGATGATCCCATGTTCATCAAGATCTTTGGTAGCATCTTCTGAAACGTTTGGTATATCAGGTGTTAATTCTTCTTCTCCTAATTTTGTATCGCGTACTTCCAGTTCATATTCTTCAATGTGAACAGATGTAAATAAATCTTCGCGTACAACTTTTTCGCTTATTACGATGGCATCTTCAAAGTTGTAACCTTTCCATGGCATGAATGCCACCTGCAGGTTTCTTCCCAATGCTAATTCACCATCTTTTGTTGCATATCCTTCCGTTAAGAAATCTCCTTTCTTTACTTTCTGTCCTTTACGAACAGCCGGGCGTAAATTGATACAGGTAGCCTGGTTTGTTTTGATGAATTTCGTTAAGCGATACACTTGCAGATCATCATTAAAACTTACCAAACGATCCAGGTCATTACGGTCGTAACGGACATGAATTTCATTTGCATCAACAAATTCCACGATACCATTTCCTTCAGCATGCATCTGGATACGTGCATCGCGTGCAGCTTTTCCTTCCAATCCTGTACCCACGATCGGAGCTTCAGGGCGTAACAAAGGAACCGCCTGGCGTTGCATGTTCGATCCCATCAATGCACGGTTGGCATCATCATGCTCAAGGAATGGAATTAACGACGCACTCAAACCAACGATCTGGTTTGGCGCAACATCCATATATTCTACTTCCTCTTTATCCAGTATCGGGAAATCACCTGTTTGGCGTGATACAACTTTGTCTTCAGTAAATTGTCCTTTATCATTCAAAGGAGAATTACTCTGCGCAATTTTAGCTGAATCTTCTTCTTCCGCACTCAGGAAAGTCAATTCCTTCATGTTCACTTTGCCATTTTCTACTTTACGGTAAGGCGTTTCAATAAAGCCCATATCGTTGATAGCGGCATGTACGCAAAGTGTAGAGATCAAACCAATGTTTGGCCCTTCCGGCGTTTCGATCGTACACAAACGGCCATAGTGCGAGTAGTGTACGTCACGAACTTCGAAACCAGCTCTTTCACGACTCAAACCTCCCGGCCCTAATGCGGAGATACGGCGCTTGTGCGTGATCTCACTCAAAGGATTGGTCTGATCTAAGAATTGTGATAACTGTGATGTTCCGAAGAATGAATTGATAACTGATGATAATGTTCTCGCATTGATCAGGTCAACCGGAGTGAACACCTCATTATCACGAACATTCATACGCTCACGAATGGTACGCGCCATACGCGCGAGGCCCACACCGAACTGAGCATACAATTGCTCACCCACAGTTCTTACACGGCGGTTGCTCAGGTGATCAATATCATCGATCTCAGCCTTCGCATTCGTTAAACGAACAAGGTATTTGATGATCTCGATGATATCCGGCTTGGTCAATACTTTCTTCTGCAAAGGATAATCAAGGTTCAGTTTGCGGTTAATTTTATAACGGCCCACTTCTCCCAGGTCATAACGTTTGTCAGAGAAAAATAATTTATCGATGATACCGCGTGCAGTTTCATTATCCGGAGCATCAGCGCCGCGCAATTGGCGATAGATATGCTGAACCGCTTCCAGCTCACTGTTCGAAGTATCTTTATTTAATGTGTTATAGATGATCGCGTAATCTCCGCCCACATCTTCTTTCTGAATAAATACGCTCTTCACTTCCATTTCAATAATGGTTGCGATGGCTTCTTCATCCAGCACGGTATCGCGTTCCATCACGATTTCATTACGCTCGATGCTTACTACTTCACCTGTGTCTTCATCCACAAAATCTTCCACCCATGTTCTGAGAACACGCGCAGCTAATTTTTTTCCAACCTGGTTAGCAAGTGATTTTTTATCGGCTTTTACTTCATCGGCCATTCCAAAAAGTTCCAGGATATCCTTATCAGTTTCAAAACCGATAGAACGTAACAAAGTTGTTACCGGGAATTTTTTCTTACGGTCGATGTAAGCATACATTACGTTGTTGATATCGGTCGCAAATTCCATCCACGCACCTTTGAAAGGGATCACTCTTGCAGAGTAGATCTTGGTTCCGTTGGGGTGAATAGACTGGCCGAAGAACACACCCGGCGAACGGTGCAGCTGCGATACAACCACACGCTCGGCGCCATTAATTACAAAGGTACCGCGGGGCGTCATGTAAGGAATGTTTCCTAAGAACACATCCTGTACAATGGTCTGGAAATCCACATGCTCCTCATCGTTACAGCTCAAACGGAGTTTGGCTTTCAGCGGAACAGCATAGGTTAATCCGCGTTCCATACATTCTTCAATGGTGTAACGTGGCGGATCAATAAAATAATCCAGGAACTCCAGCATAAAAATGTTACGCGTGTCTGTAATAGGAAAGTTTTCCTTGAACACACGAAACAGCCCTTCCACATTACGTTTATCAGGCGTGGTTTCTAACTGAAAAAATTCTCTGAATGATTCTAACTGAATGTCGAGTAGGTCAGGTGCATCGGCTAAGTGTCTTGTTTTTCCGAAGTTGACCCTGTTGTTCAATGTAGTTGTAGACATATGTGTGAAAACCGGTTTTTATGCGAAAAAATTTGGGGAGAACGATGTATTCTCTTAGCGTACAATCGGCTCATTCATCATTCAAACGATAATGATAAAAATGTCCACCCGCTAATTAGCCCAAAAATAAGGATGGCAAAGGTAAGGAATGATGAGAAACCTAAAAAACAAATTTTAGACCAAACCGTTAAATGTGGAAAAACAATCCTATTAAAAGAAGCCCGGCTGCCAAAACAGGTAATTGATAGGAATTTTTAACAGTTTTCAGATAAACTGTTTACCCTGAAAATAGTCTCATTCAAAAAATTGAGACTATGCGCAAGTATTTATTGGTCACCTTATTATTTGCATCCGCCTTTACTTATTCCGCATCGGCACAGGTAGGTATTGGCATTGGCGTTGGGCCGAGGCTTGGTTACGGATATGGGCCTGCACCGCGCCCTTATCCTCGTAGAAGGCAACAGGGGCAGGCTGCTCCCAAATTTGAACCCGTTGTTCATTTTTCGTTAGGCTACGGCTACCCTAATCTTGATGCAACGCAGTTAGCCGGGTTTTATAATTATTATCGGGGGCCTGTTACACAAACCGGCCCGATCACCGGTGCAGTCGATGTTCAATACAGCCGCACCGCCAGCGTGGGCGTGATGGTAACGCATGGCCAGGTAAGCGCTTCTTATTTTGATTATAACAACCCTTCCGCCCCACCGGCAGTGAATGGTTCGCTGGATAACTGGAGCGTGATGCTGAACCTGATGAATTATATTCCTACGGTAAGCGATAAAATACAGCCCTATTTCAGAACAGCTATCGGCCTTAATATCTGGAAACAGGATTATACCGATGGAAGCGGCAATAAAATGGGGCCTTTTTCTGACCCTAGCCAATTGGCATACCAGGTTGGGCTTGGCGCCAAATTCAAAATGTCCAAAAACACCGGATTGTTTTTAGAAGCCGGTTATGGCAAATATATCCTGCATGGCGGGCTGAGTTTTAAATTATAACATGAGAAGAAAAGTTTATTGGTTTATTGGTTTATTGGTTTACTCGTACCAATAAACCAATAAACCAATAAACCAATAAACTAATAAACTAATAAACAATTTCCCCTACCAGATCTTAGCCCTGTCTGCCGGCTGGCGGTACATTTTATTTTTCTCTGTAACACCAAAGGCTTTGTAAAAAGGTTCGAAATTAGACAATGGCCCAAGCACCCTGTATTCATCAGGTGAATGCGGGTCGGTGGTGATCCAGGTACGAACGATTTCAGGCCTGTTCACACTTCTCCATGCCTGTGCAAATCCAAGAAAGAATCGTTGATCAGGCGTAAAGCCATCGATCTTCATATCACTTTTCCCCTGGTCGGTCATTTTAAAAGCATCATACGCAATAGCGAGCCCGCCGATATCCGCGAGGTTCTCTCCCAATGTGAGTTCGCCATTTACATGTATAGTGTCTAAAACAAGGAACTGATTGTATTGGTTTACAACTCCTTTTGTTTTTGTTTTGAACATATCGCCGTCTTTCGGCAACCACCAGTCCTTAAGGTTTCCTACTGCATCGTATTGTCTTCCCTGATCATCAAAACCGTGTGTCATTTCATGGCCGATAACCAACCCAATGCCGCCATAATTGATCGCGTCATCTGCTTTCATTTCAAAGAAAGGGAATTGCAGAATGCCTGCAGGAAATACGATCTCGTTAAAGGTTGGGTTGTAATATGCGTTGACCGTTGGAGCAGTCATACCCCATTCTGTTTTATCAACCGGTTTTCCGATCTTATCGATGCTTTCTTTGTAATCATGTTTTGCGATGCTGCGGTTGTTGTCGTAAAAATGATCGCGGCTGATCACTACATCATCATAACTTTTCCATTTAGACGGATAGCCGATCTTCTTCAGAAATGCTGCTAATTTTTCCTGCGCTTTCTGTTTGGTTGAATCGCTCATCCAGTCCAGTTTACTGATGCGCGCTTTAAATGCAGCCTGAAGATTGTTCACCAGTTCATCCATTCTTTTTTTTGCTTCAGGCGGGAAATATTTTTCTACAAACAATTGTCCTAACAGATCTTTCAAACCATTATCGCTCATGCTCACCATTTTTTTCCAGCGTTCCGGTTGTGTTTTGGCACCCGAGAATAATTTACCGAATGCAAAACGCTCATCACGAAATGCTTTGCTTAGCAAAGAAGCATTGTCTGAAATATAATCAAACTTTACTTTCTGTTTCCATACAGCAATAGGTTGCGATGCAAGCAATGTACTCAGCGCTTCATAATATTTTGGCTGCTGTACATTTATACTGTCGGTTTTAATACCCATTTTTTCAAATGTATTTTTCCAGCCGACATTGGGTGATATTTTTTCAAAATCTGCTACAGACATTTTATTATAATTCCTGATCGGGTCGCGCTGTTCAACTGGCGTGAGATGCGATTTTGCGATCATCGTTTCCAATGCAAGCACCGAAGCCGCACCTGTCTTTGCCGTTGCTTCGTCTTCGCCTGTCATCTCAAAATATTTAGTGGCATGCTCCACTAATTTGTTTCGCTGGTTTACGGTGATAGGATCCGTTTTTGTATAATAATCCTTTTCAGGAAGTGTGGTGCCCCTCTGGTAGAGTATTAAAATATTTTTTGCACTGTTACGTTCATCCGCACCTACATAAAAGCCAACGAGGTCGCCATCTCCTTCTTTTGCATTATCGGCGAGAAGTGAGATCAGTTCTTTATAATCTTTTACTGCATCAATTTTTGCAAGCATTGGCTTCAGTGGTTCATAGCCTGCTTTTTCGATTGCCATGGTATCCATGCCGCTCGCATAGAAATCACCTACTTTTTGTTCAGCGCTTCCTTTGGGGTTGTCTTTTTTTGCTGATGTTTCATCGAGTATAGTTCTGAGTTTTTTCAGGTTCTCTTCATACAATGTATAGAAGCCGCCCCAGCCACTTTCATCATCAGGTATCTTACTGGTTTTTATCCATCCACCGTTTGCATAGCGGAAAAAGTTGTCGCCAGGCTGCACGGTTGTATCCATGCCGGCTTTATCAAAAAACTGTTTATTATCATCGCCATTGTTTTTGCAGGACGCAAGTATCAGTAAAATACCTGCAAGCAGAAGATGTAGCTTTTTCATACAGTAAGTTTAGTGGATTGTAAATGTTGGATTTTAGTTTGATATTTCAAAACCATTTATCGAATCGTGAGACGTGAGGCGTGAGACGTTAGTCGTGAGGCGTGAATAGTGGAAGAAAATAAAATACTCACGCCTCACGTCTGACGATTCACGTTATAAAAACAAAAAGCCGGTGAGCAAAAACTCACCGGCTATTATCTTTTGCGAAACAAAATTATTTCACTTCAACTTCAGCACCGGCTTCTTTCAGCTTAGCTACTAAATCGTCAGCTTCTGCTTTAGAAACACCTTCTTTCAGTGCTTTTGGTGCGCCGTCTACCAGGTCTTTTGCTTCTTTCAGTCCGAGGCCGGTTAATTCTTTAACCAGTTTCACTACACCGAGTTTGCTTGGGCCACCGCTTACGAGGATCACATCAAATGCAGTTTTTTCTTCAGCAGCAGCAGCGCCGCCGCCGTCTCCGCCTGACATAACCACTGCAGCTGCAGCTGGTTCGATACCGTAATCAGCTTTTAATACATCAGCTAATTCCTGAACTTCTTTTACTGTTAAGCCTACTAATGTTTCGGCTAATGATTTTACGTCTGCCATTGTGTTTAAATTTTTTCCGTCTTCATTTCTGCTTTTGCAAATCCGACGGAGGGTTTAAAAAAATTTGGTTCTATTAATGGGGAATTTGAAAATTTGAAAATTTGAAAATTTGAAAATTCTCAAACAACACATTTCAGTTCCCGTTAATCCTTTTTTATTTGAAGATTCAAAACGTGCAGGCATTTTCAAATTAGCACATTTTCAAATTTTCAAATTATTCTGCGACAGCAGAAGCCTGTTTCTCGTGGTGATGCAATAAAGCCGCGATCACACGTTTTGCAGGTGACTGTAACAATCCGATCACTTCACCGATCAATTCATTTTTCGTTTTGATCTGTGTTAATGATTTCAATGTATTATCACCGGTGTAAACATCACCATTGATAAACGCCGCTTTCAGAACGGGCCTGTCGCCATTGCTTGCCTTACGGAAAGAACTGATGATCAGAGCCGGCTCTTTAGGATTTTCTGAAAACATTAAAGCGGTTACATTGTTCAAAGACTCATAAACACCTGCATACTTTTCTGCATCCAGTGATTCAAGCGCTTTGCGGATCAACGTATTCTTCGCAACTTTCATTTCAACCTGTTTGTTGAAACAGGTGCGGCGTAGGTTAGATACCTGCTCTACCGTTAATGATTCTGTATCGGTAATATAAAAATTATTGTACTGAGTGAACTTGCCCTTAAGGACTTCAATCACTTCATTTTTTTGATCTTTTGTCATAACTAATCTTTTTAAAAACCCGGGTCATCTCCTCCCGCATGTCTGCAGGAAAATCACCAGGATTAGTTCATTAATGATTTGGTGTCTAATGTGATACCGGGACTCATCGTACTTGCCATACTAACGCCTTTGAGGTAAATACCTTTTGCGGTAGATGGTTTCAGTTTGATAACAGCATTGATCAGTTCGGCGCTGTTCTCTGCAATTTTTTCTGAAGCAAATGAAACACGGCCGATAGAAGCATGAACGATACCCGCTTTATCAACTTTGAAAGCGATCTTTCCGCCTTTTACTTCATTCACCGCTGCCGCTACATCATTTGTAACAGTACCGGTTTTCGGATTCGGCATCAGGTTACGTGGGCCTAATACTTTACCCAGTTTACCGATCTTAGGCATAACAGAAGGTGTAGCGATGATCACATCCATATCTACCCAACCGCCTTCGATCTTGGTGATGAATTCGTCCAGCCCAACATAATCAGCGCCTGCTTCTTTTGCAGCAGCTTCTTTATCGGGTGTGCAAAGCACCAATACTTTTTTTGTTTTACCTGTACCATGTGGTAATGATACGGTACCGCGTACCTGCTGGTCTGCTTTCTTTGGATCTACGCCTAAACGGATATGCAGGTCAACAGAACTATCAAACTTGGTACAATTGATTTCTTTTACAAGTGCAGATGCATCTTTCAGGGAATAAACTTTGCTTTTATCCACCTTAGTTACTGCTACTTTTCTTTTCTTAGTAAGTGACATTTTCTAAATGTTTAAGGTGAATAATTAGTTTTCCCATGGAGCTTTACCGTCAACAGTTAAACCCATACTGCGGGCAGTGCCGGCAACCATGCTCATTGCACTGTTCAGTGTAAAGGCATTTAAATCGGTCATCTTGTCTTTGGCAATAGCCTCAACCTGATCCCAACTTACTTTACCTACTTTCTGACGGTTACTTTCTTTAGATCCTTTCTGGATTTTTGCAGCTTCCATTAACTGGACAGCAGCCGGAGCGGTTTTAATGATAAAGTCGAAAGACTTATCAGAATAAACTGTGATCAAAACAGGAACTACTTTTCCCATTTTGTCCTGGGTCCTTGCATTGAATTGTTTGCAGAACTCCATAATGTTCACACCCTTGGAACCGAGTGCGGGGCCTACCGGAGGCGCAGGGTTGGCTTGTCCGCCTTTTACCTGCAGCTTCACAAAGCCTGAGATTTCTTTTGCCATTTTTTTTCGATTTAATTGGTAATAGCGTCACGCATTATACGTAACTCCCAAAGTCAATCGTCCTTTTAAAAAAGAACTTTTGGGGCGGCAAAGGTAAGGATTTCATGGAAAGTTCCAAGAAGTTTGGTAAATAAAGTCCTGACTTGCGGACTCCGGTCTTCCTGACTATAGAACCAGGATCCCTTTAGCCTGAATGGATATTTCCTTTTTAGGCTCGGTTATCTTAGCTATTTCGGCCTTGCTCTTACCGGCATCTTCTGCAATATGGCGGAGCTCTTCCACGGTGGTAACTTTCTGTTCGGCCATGCCATCGATCACGACAGACTTTCCATTCAAGGCAAGCGGTACCAGGAATTTTTCATCTTCCATCTTAACGGTCATATCGCCATTGGCGGATTGTACCTTGATCCAGCAACCCATCATCTTGCATACCTCGGTTACTTTTCCTTTGAGCTTTACGGAAACAGGGCCTTTTTTACCCTTTAAGTTATCGGCCAGTTGTTCAACTGTAATGGCATTGTCTGCGGTTGTCTTAAGGCCAAATGTAGCCCCGGAATTAGCCGGCACTTTAGGCGGTTGTGCATTAACCGATAGAACGGTAATGATCATTACACAAAAGAGTACAAAATTTTTCATGCTGTTTTTTTCTAAAAATAGAGTATTGAGACGTAAAAAATATTTGTTTGCATATTCCTTCTGGTAAATGGAAAAAACTTTCTGTTATATGGTTATTACCAATCCGGAAATTTTGGAATTGCAATTCCAAAATTTCCGGATTCCAAAATCACAAAATATAAGAATGGTATTTGAAAACAAAAAAGCCATCCCGGATCAGCGGAATGGCTTTGTAAATATCAGTATGAAACGGTCTATGCTAATTTCTCAACCTGCATATAACTTAATTCAACCGGTGTTGAACGGCCGAATATTTTCACAGTTACCTTCAGTTTTTTCTTCTCATCGTTCACGTCTTCGATCACACCGTTGAAATCATTGAACGGACCTTCGATGATCTTGATGGTTTCGCCAACAATAAACGGTTCGCTCATTGTTACGCCCTGGTCGTTCATCTCATCCACTTTACCCAGCATTTTATTCACTTCACTTTTGCGGAGTGAAATGATATTGCCTTTTGAGCCTTTGCCATCTGTGAGGAAGTGCATGACGTTGCTGATATTACTGATATGCTGTACGATATCATCGTTCAGTTTACCATCGAGCACTTCCATCATTACATAACCGGGGAAATAGTTCTTTTCGCGCATTACTTTTTTACCGTTCTGCACCTTGTAAACTTTCTCCATCGGGAGGAAGATCTGTTTAATGATCTCCTGCCAGCCACTACGGATGATATCTTTATCGAGATACTCTTTTACTTTACGCTCTTTACCGCTAACTACACGAAGTACATACCATTTGGTATCAGCCTGTGGTGCTGCGGATTCTACGCCTGCTGTTTCTACAACTTGTTCCATGATCTGTTTACTTAAATAGTGAATACACCAGTTTTAATAACTGGTTACTGGAAAAATCCATCACCCATACCATTGCTGTGATAATAACAGTTGCCACAAGTACGATAACCGTACTTTGCTGCAATTGTGTCCATGAAGGCCAGGTCACTTTCTCCATCAACTCATGGTAACTCTCTTTAAAATAATTCGCGATCTTATTCATTTCTTATATTTTGGAATTTAGGAATTGGGAAATTTTGGAATTGAATTGCCAATTCCAAAATTTCCCAATTGTACTTTTCAAAATTCTCCGCACGGGCACTAGGATTCGAACCCAGATCGA
>Ga0206949_1108_pt3 | contig 25367 bp, 36 predicted proteins | sample Alteio_BWOrgHeat_40_FD_153240 | JGI IMG/M metagenome (GOLD analysis project Ga0206949, IMG submission 153240) | Enriched cells from forest soil in Barre Woods Harvard Forest LTER site, Petersham, Massachusetts, United States -... | ecosystem: Environmental > Terrestrial > Soil > Temperate forest >...
ACATAGAATTGCAGCCAGGCCGCGGCGGTGCGCTTGCCCGTTCGGCAGGTACTTATGCACAGCTCAATGCCAAGGAAGAAAAATATTGTGTACTGAAAATGCCAAGTGGTGAACTTCGCAAAGTGCTCAGCACTTGCATGGCTACCGTAGGTATTGTTTCTAACAGTGACCACGCGCTCCAGTCAATGGGTAAAGCAGGTCGTAACCGTTGGAAAGGTATCAAGCCACGTAACCGTGGTGTAGCTATGAACCCGGTAGATCACCCGATGGGTGGTGGTGAAGGTAGGTCTTCAGGTGGCCATCCACGTAGCCGTAAGGGTAAATACGCTAAGGGTGAAAAAACACGTAGCAGGACCAAGGCGTCAAATGCACTGATCATTCAGCGTAAAAACGGCAAGAAATTATAATTAACAGTAAAAAACTTAAGTCAATAAAAAATGGCTCGTTCAATAAAAAAAGGTCCTTACGTAGACGCAAATCTGGATGCTAAGGTAACCGCAATAAACGAAGGCAAAGCGAAGAAAGGTGTAGTTAAGACCTGGAGCCGCCGTAGCACAATAACGCCTGATTTCGTAGGCCAGACTTTCGCCGTGCACAATGGCAACAAGTTTATACCGGTATATGTTACTGAGTATATGGTAGGTCACAAACTGGGTGAATTTTCACCTACCCGCAACTTCAAGGGCCATAGCGGCACCAAGCAGTAAGCAGGTTGATAAGTAAATAGGTTAATAAGTTAAAAGTCATTGGTCGTTTGTATAAACATCCAATCAAAAATCAAAAATAAATGGAAGCTGTAGCTCGCTTACGAAATTTACCAACCTCACCCCGCAAGATGCGCCCTTTGGCGGACCTTATCCGTGGTATGGAAGTGGAAAACGCGCTGAATACTTTGAAATTCAGCACCAAACATCCTTCAGTACCGCTGGAAAAGCTTTTGCTGAGTGCAGTTGCTAACTGGAGAGTGAAAAACGAAGGTGTGGATGTGGCTGAGGCCAACCTGTTTGTAAAGACCATATTTGTTGATGGTGGCCGCGTGTTGAAGCGGATGCGCCCTGCACCACAAGGTCGTGCATACCGGGTACGCAAGCGCAGCAACCACGTCACATTAATTGTTGACAGCCGGAACGCAGTAACTGAAAATGCTAACGAAGAAACTTCAAACATTCAAGCTTAATAATAACAGTAATGGGTCAAAAATGTAATCCTATAGGTAACAGGTTGGGTATCATCCGCGGATGGGATTCAATGTGGTATGGCGAAAAAAGGGACTTCGGCGCTAAACTCGTTGAAGACCATAAGATCCGCAACTACCTCAATGCACGTATCAATAAAGGAGGGATCTCCCGTATCGTTATCGAGCGTACATTGGGCAAGCTGATCGTAACCATCCATACTTCAAAGCCAGGTATCATTATAGGTAAGGGCGGAACTGAGGTAGATCGTATCAAGGAAGAGCTGAAGAAGCTTACCAAGAAAGAAGATGTGCAGATCAACATTATGGAGATCCGCCGTCCGGAACTGGATGCGATGATAGTGGGTGAAACAATTGCCCGCCAGATCGAAGGCCGTGTAAGCTACAAGCGCGCTATCAAGATGGCTATCACTACCGCAATGCGTATGGGTGCAGAAGGTATCAAGATAAAGGCAAGTGGCCGTTTGAATGGTTCTGAAATTGCACGTAGTGAAGAGTTTAAACAAGGACGTACTCCATTACATACTTTCCGTATGGACATCGACTATGCTTCGGTATATGCAATGACTGTATATGGTAAGATAGGATTGAAGGTTTGGGTGTGTAAAGGTGAAGTTTTGGGCAAGCGTGAGCTGAATCCTAACTTCTCAGCTAACTCTGATAGCCGTGGCAATCGTCCGGCAGGTTTCCAGGGCGCTGAAACACGCGGTGGCGAACGTGGTGGTGAAAGAGGTGACCGTCGCGGTGGCGGAGAAAGAGGCGGAGGCGGTGGTGATCGTCGCGGTGGCGGCGGAGATCGCAGCGGTGGCGGCGGTGGTCGTACCGGTGGTGGACGTACCGGTGGTGGTGCGGGAAGCCGTCCGGCAGGTGGTGGCGGAGGTCGCAGATAAGTGAATAATATTTTTGGGTAATACTTTAATAAACTGTAACAATGTTACAACCGAAAAAATCGAAGCATCGTAAAGCGCATAAAGGCAGGATCAGAGGTAACGCACAGCGCGGAGCTATGATATCGTTTGGTTCATTTGGCCTTAAGTCAATGGAACCAAAATGGATCACTAACCGCCAGATAGAAGCAGCGCGTCAGGCAATGACCCGTCACATGAAGCGTGAAGGTAATGTGTGGATCCGCATTTTCCCTGACAAACCGATCACCCGTAAACCAGCAGAAGTGCGTATGGGTAAAGGTAAGGGTAGCCTGGAGTTCTGGGCGGCTGTGGTAAAACCAGGTATGATCATGTTCGAACTGGATGGCGTACCGGTAAAGGTAGCCCAGGAAGCATTATTGCTTGCTGCACAGAAACTGCCGATCAGAACAAAGTTTGTAGTTCGTCACGACTACGCAGGAGAATAAGAGTAAATAGTTATTAAATATAAGACCTTGAATATACGCTTTGCGGGTTTGGGGTCAAAAAACAGAAACGATGGCAAAAGCAAAAGATGCGAATGTTGATAATTACCGTTCGCTCGACAATGAAGCACTGAACGAAAGGATCAGTGACGAGGAGTTGCGCCTGAAGAAAACAAGGTTCAGCCATGCGGTGAACCCGATAGAAAACCCGCTGTCAATAAAGACGCAACGCCGCGCAATAGCACGTTTGAAAACAGAGCAGCGCAAAAGAGCATTAGGAGCATAATAAATTTATATGTCGATTATGACTATTGAAAGAAAAAGCAGAAAGACCCGTATAGGGGTTGTAAGCAGCAACAAAATGGTAAAGACCATTACAGTTACTGTTGAACGTAAAGTGAAACACCCGATATATGGTAAGTTTCTTAAGAAATCATCAAGCTTTCACGCGCATGATGAGCAAAACAATGCCGGTATCGGTGATGTGGTGCGTATTATGGAAACTCGCCCGCTGAGCAAAACAAAGCGTTGGCGCCTGGTAGAAATTATTGAAAAAGCTAAGTAACCTTAAAAGATGATACAACAAGAATCCCGGCTCAATGTAGCCGACAACAGCGGTGCCAAAGAAGTACTTTGCATACGTGTGTTGGGCAATTCGGGTCAAGATTACGCTGGTATTGGTGACAAGATCGTAGTAACTGTTAAGGACGCGCTCCCTGGTGGTGGTATAAAGAAAGGTACTGTTTCAAAAGCAGTTATCGTTCGTACCAAGAACAAGCTGCGCCGCAAGGATGGCTCTTACATCAGTTTTGATGATAACGCAGTCGTATTGCTTAACAACTCCGACGATCCCCGCGGTACCCGTATATTCGGCCCAGTGGCCCGCGAATTGCGTGATAAAGGATACATGAAAATTGTTTCCCTCGCGCCAGAAGTATTGTAAAATTTGTTGTACCTTTGCAGCCCGTTAGAAAAACGGCAGCATTTAATACAACGCTAATTCATAAGTATTGTGAAAAAGAGATTCAAACCAAAGTTCAACATTAAGAAGGGCGACAACGTGGTTGTTATTGCCGGCGATGATAAAGACCGCACACAGCCACGCCAGGTCCTCTCCGTGAATCCCACGGATGGCAAAGTGCTTATCGAAGGTGTAAACCTCGTGACCAAGCATCTTAAGCCTAACGCTCAGAATCCACAGGGCGGGATCGTAAAGGAAGAAGCTTACATGGCCATCTCTAACGTGATGCTGTGGGACGCTAAATCCAAAGCTCCGGCACGCGTAAAACGCGAGCGTACAGATGCCGGTTTTATTCGTATATCTAAAAAATCAGGGGAGGCTATAAAATAATGGCAACGACAACAACATACAGCCCAAGGTTAATTAAAACTTATAGGGATGAAGTGGTGCCCGCACTGATGAAGAAATTCGGGTATAAATCAGTTATGCAATGCCCACGCCTGGTGAAGATATGCCTGAACCAGGGTGTAAAAGGCTCTACATCTGATAAGAAGATGATCGATGAGGCAGTAAATGAGATGACACTCGTTACCGGCCAGAAAGCGATCGCTACAATGTCAAAGAAAGACATATCAAACTTCAAGCTGCGTAAAAACATGCCGATCGGTTGTCGCGTTACATTGCGTCACGTGAAGATGTATGAGTTCCTTGATCGTTTTATCTCTGTGTCTTTGCCACGTGTACGTGACTTCAAGGGTATCAGTGAAAAATCGTTCGATGGCCGTGGTAACTATACAATGGGTATCACAGAGCAGATCATCTATCCTGAAATAAACATTGACAAGATAGCACGTATCAGCGGTATGGATATCACTTTCGTTACTACTGCCAAGACAAATGAAGAGGCTTATGAGCTCCTGAAGGAACTGGGTATGCCTTTCACAAACATGGACAAAACGGGTAAGTAGTACCGGACAAAATTTATAAGACTTAAGATCTAAAAATACTATGGCAAAACAATCAGTAAAAGCCCGCCAACGCAAACGCGAACATCTGGTAGCACAGTATGCGGCAAAACGCGCAGCACTTAAAGAGGCAGGAGATTACGCAGGTCTGGATAAGCTCCCGCGCAATTCTTCACCAGTACGCCTCAGAAACCGCTGCCAGCTTACAGGCCGCCCAAGGGGGTATATGCGTCACTTCGCTGTATGTCGCCTCGTGTTCCGTGACATGGCATTGGATGGCAAAATACCAGGAGTTCGTAAAGCTAGCTGGTAAATCCCTGTCTGCGTCAACAGCAGGATAAACGTTTCAAAGTCAGGTTACTATAAGTGCCTGGTACTCGTAACAAAATTTTTTACAAAAAAATCAAAAAAGACAAATGGTAACAGATCCAATAGCAGACTTCCTGACCCGTATCCGTAACGCTCAGATGGCTCGCCATCGTATTGTTGAAATACCTGCTTCTAATGTTAAGAAGCGTATTACCGAGATACTTTATGAAAAGGGTTATATACTGAAATACAAGTTTGAAGATGATAACAAGCAAGGCCTTATCAAAATAGCATTGAAGTATGATGCACAAACTAAGGACCCTGCTATAAAATCGCTGGAGCGTATTAGCCGTCCGGGTCTTCGCCAGTATGCTAAACCTGCTGATATCCGTCGTGTACAAAATGGCCTGGGTATCGCTATCGTATCTACTTCTAAAGGTGTAATGACTGATAAGGAAGCACGTACGCAGAATGTAGGTGGTGAAGTAATGTGCAATATCTATTAATAATTTCCGGCTGATTTATTAGCCGCAGAGTATAAAGAGGAAGCTGACAATATAAAGTTCTCTATACGGTAACTGAACACAGCTTTTTTAGTTTTTAATTTTTTAATTTTCAAGTTTTATGTCACGTATAGGTAAGAAACCGGTAGTATTAGCAAAAGGCGTTACAGCCACATTATCAGCAACGAACGAATTCGTTGTAAAAGGCCCAAAGGGAGAATTAAGGCAGGATATCGATCGCGATATTAAGATCAACATCGAAGCTGACCAGATCACTATTGAGCGCCCTACAGATCAGATACGCCACCGCGCATTACACGGTTTGTATCGTTCATTGATCGCTAATATGATCGTTGGTGTTACAGATGGTTTTAAAAGAGAACTGGAACTCGTAGGTGTGGGTTATCGTGCTGCCGTTACCGGCCAACAGATAGACCTCGCTTTAGGGTTTTCGCACAATATCATATTTGAATTGCCTAAAGAAATTAAGGCATCTGCTACAGCAGAAAAAGGACAGAATCCAAGGATCATCCTTGAATCTAACGACAAGCAGTTGCTTGGACAGGTTGCAGCTAAGTTGCGCAGCCTTCGTAAACCAGAGCCGTACAAAGGTAAAGGTGTTCGCTACTCTGATGAGATCGTTCGTCGTAAGGCTGGTAAGTCTGCAGGTAAGTAGTAGGTATTGAAAAGTAGAAAATTAATAAGTAAGTATAAAAGTACCCGGTAGCCACTCTGATATTAAAGAGTGAGCCCGTAAAAAAAAAGATAACATGGCACAAGATCAAAAAGTAGTACGCCGTCAGAAATTGCGCTGGCGTATTCGCACAAAACTCCACGGTACTGCTCAGAAGCCAAGGCTTTCAGTATTTCGCAGCAACAAGGATATTTATGTGCAGCTAATAGACGATAACAACGGTACTACACTGGCCGCAGCAAGCTCTCGCGACAAGGATATGGCCGCTATAACCGGTAATAAAGTGGAAAAGTCTGCGAATGTCGGTAAGACCATCGCACAGAAAGCTAAAGCATTAGGCATTGAAACATGTGTTTTTGATCGTGGTGGTTACCTCTATCATGGTCGCATCAAGTCAGTAGCTGACGGCGCCCGCGAAGGTGGATTGAAATTCTAAAATTGATTAGCTGATCGGCTTTCTGCCGGTCAGTTGATGTTTATAAAAAAACAAAATGTGCACAATATGCCGGAAGGCTAACAGGCACAGCAGCTAATAAAAAAGAAAATGGCAAAGGCAACAATAAATCGCATAAAAGGGGGAGACCTGGAATTACATGAAAAAGTAGTAGCTATCAACCGTGTGGTGAAAACCACTAAGGGTGGCCGTGCTTTCAGTTTTTCTGCGCTTGTGGTAGTTGGTAACGGCAATGGCGTTGTAGGTCACGGGCTTGGAAAGGCAAAGGAAGTACAGGAAGCAATTACAAAGGGCATTGATGATGCCAAGAAGAACCTGATCAAGGTTCCGGTAATGCACGGTACTATACCTCACGAACAGTTGGCTAAAGAAGGTGCTGCAAAGGTGATGATCCGTCCGGCTGCACATGGTACTGGCGTTATCGCAGGTGGTAGCATGCGTGCTGTACTTGAAGCTGCTGGTATCACAGACATTTTGTCTAAGTCTCTGGGTTCTGCTAATCCGCACAACGTGGTAAAAGCAACTTTCTCTGCTTTGGCTATGCTGCGTGAACCAATACAGGTAGCAAAACAGCGTAATATCAGCCTTAAAAAGGTGTTTAACGGGTAATTTTAATGTTTACTTTTTGAATTTTGAATGTATATGTCTAAGATAAAAATAACACAGGTAAAAAGCGGTATAGACCGTATGGAGCGCCAGAAACGTACGCTTAAGGCGTTGGGCCTGCGTAAGATGCTGTACACTGTAGAAGTGGAAGCAACACCACAGATACTGGGTATGGTGAAGGCTGTACACCACCTGGTGAAAGTAGAAGAAGAAGTTGGCGGGAAATATGAATTAATGACGCCTGCTTCTCTTCAAAAAGGACTTAACCAGGCATCTGTGAATACAAAGTAATTAAGTATTAACCAATTTGCGAGCGGTTACACATTCCGCGCAAGTTCAAAAATTGTAAATTATGCAACTGCACAATCTGAAACCTGCTGAAGGTTCAACTAAGAAAGGAAAACGTATCGGTCGTGGTGAAGGTAGCGGCCATGGTGGCACAGCTACAAAGGGTAACAAAGGTCAGCAGGCTCGTACCGGCTACCAGTCTAAAAGAGGCCACGAAGGTGGTCAGATGCCTATCCAGCGCCGTATGCCTAAGCGTGGATTTATCAATCACTTCCGCGTAGAATACAAAGTCTTCAATCTCGGCCAGGTAGACTTCCTGGTTGAAAAATATAACTTGCCGGAATTCACACCGGATATCCTGTATATCAATGGCTTGATCAACCGTACCGACCTGGTAAAATTGCTGGGCAACGGGGAGATCAAATCAAAGATCGCATTCAAGGTTAACGCCGCAAGTGCCAAGGCCAAAGATGCGGTAGCGGCTGCCGGGGGAACTCTGGAAATTCTTTAGAATAAAAGACGCATTTTTGGAAAAATGCGTCTTTTATCGTTTATTCGCATTTCATTTTTGATTAACAACAGATCCTGTGAAGAAATTTATTGATAAACTTAAAAATATCTGGAGCATCGACGAACTTCGTCGGCGTATAACGTATACTTTACTCTTGGTATTTGTATATCGTGTAGGATGCTATGTAGCCCTTCCAGGTATAAACCCTTCAAAGCTTAGCGACACTAACGGCCCGGGCGGCATTCTTGGTATCCTTAACATGTTTGCTGGTGGTGCATTTAGCCGTGCATCTATTTTTGCGTTAGGTGTAATGCCTTATATCTCTGCTTCTATCTTCATGCAGCTCGCCGGTATTGTAATACCACAGGTTGCTAAAATGCAGAAGGAAGACAGCGGTCGCCGCAAGATCACTACTTACACACGTTACCTTACTGTAGTAGTTACCGCATTCCAGGCAAGCGCTTATGTAGCTTATCTGCGTTCACCTCAGTATCTCCCTGCTCTTGCTCCTGATTTCAGTCCGTTCATGTTCTGGTTATCAACAATAATGGTGCTGACTACAGGTTCTTTGTTTGTAATGTGGCTTGGTGAAAAGATCACTGATCGTGGTATAGGTAATGGTACATCACTCATCATCATGGTAGGTATCCTCGCCCGTTTCCCGCACTCCATCATACAGGAGTTCAGCGCTAAAAACATTGGCGGCGGTGGTGGTTTATTGATATTCCTCATTGAGTTGGCTATATTCATCGCTGTTATCATCGGTCTTATATTGCTTACACAAGGTGTTCGTAAGATACCGCTCAATTATGCCCGCCGTATTATAGGCAGTACCAATGCAGCCAAGGAAGTAAGCGGCTCCCGCGATTTCATTCCTTTGAAAGTGAATTCTGCAGGTGTAATGCCTATCATCTTTGCGCAGGCAATGATGTTCATCCCTACCATATTCACTGGCTTTGCAACAAATGAAAAGGCAGCAGGATTTGTACACGCATTGTCTGATAACCGCTCTTTGTGGTACAACCTCATCTATGCGATCATGGTTATTGCGTTCACTTACTTCTATACCGCATTGATCTTTAACCCGACAGAAATGGCGGACAACCTGAAACGTAACAACAGCTTCATACCTGGTGTTAAACCAGGTGAACCTACTGCAGATTACATAGCCACTATCATGGACCGTATCACATTACCAGGTGCTGTATTCCTGGCTATCGCAGGTATCCTTCCTGGTGTAGCTACGCTGCTTGGAGTTACCAGTGGTTTTGCATCGTTCTTCGGTGGTACTTCTATGCTGATCGGTGTTGGTGTTATCCTTGATACATTGCAACAGGTAGAAAGCTATCTGCTCATGAACCACTACGATGGTTTGATGAAAACGGGTCGTATAACAGGCCGTACTACGTCAACGGCCGCCGGAAGCAGGAGTGTATCTGCTTAAAAAAGAAATAGTGCTGAATGATACATATACGCAGTAAAGAAGAAATTGAAATTATACGTAATAGTGCCCTAATGGATTCTGCCACCTTAACCGAGGTGGCAAAATTTTTAAAGCCCGGCATTACTACGATCTCCATAGACAAAATGGCCGAGGCGTTTATCCGTGACAACGGAGGTGTGCCTTCCTTCAAAGGATACAATGGGTTCCCCTATTCTTTGTGTATCTCGGTTAATGATGTGGTGGTACATGGCTTCCCTAGCAACTATGAACTGAAGGATGGAGACATTATCTCTGTTGATTGTGGTTTCTATAAGAACGGGTATCATGGTGATTCTGCATACACTTTTGCCATTGGCGAAGTAAAACCTGAGGTACTTAAATTACTAAGGGTAACCAAAGAATCTGTATATCGTGGCATAGCACAGGCTTGTGAGAATAACCGTGTAGGCAATATATCTTACGCGGTCGAGAGCTACACCAATGGTGAGCATGGCTACGGGGTGGTGCGTGAACTTGTAGGACATGGCGTAGGCAAGAAACTGCACGAAGATCCGCAGGTGCCCAACTACGGCAAGCGCGGTGATGGCAAGAAACTGAGAGAAGGCATGGTACTGGCCATAGAACCCATGATAAACCTGGGCACCAAAGATGTGTTTACAGAAAGGGACGGCTGGACCGTGAAAACAAAAGACGGTAAGCCGTCTGCGCACTTTGAACATACTACAGCAGTGCGTAAAGTGAAAGGGGAACCTTTATCTTCATTTGCGCCTATTGAAGAGGCCGAAGCAGCTAACACCGAACTGAACAGCGCTCATTATCAGCAGGCTGTTGTCTCCTCATCCATTTAAGACGTAATTATCAACCTTATATAAAAAGTAAAGTCCGCATTTAGGTGCGGACTTTACTTTTTAAGCTACTTCTGCATAATCATCAATGCGTGACCACCACCTTTTGGGTGAGCGTCTTCTGGCTCGTTCGCATCTCCAGTATGTAGTTGCCGTTAGCAAGGCCGCTGACAGAATAAGTATAGGCGCTGTACCCTTGGTTGATGATCCCGTTGCTCAGGAACTGCCGTACCACTTTACCCTGCATATCTAACAAGCTTATGCTGCCGATATCCTGCTGATCAAAGTGGCATTTCACAATGAGGTCATTAATAGCAGGGTTAGGGCAAACATCCAGCAGTTCCTGTCCGTGATAATAGTTCAGCATTTCGGGCACATTCAGTTTGCTGCTGTCTATGAGTATATTTTCGTCACCGGCCTGGTAATTAGCGTATGCGAAGAACACCAGCATCATTTCATCGGTAGTCGACTCACCAGCAGATACGTCTTTCGGCGGAGAGTTTGGATTTTCAGCATTTGCCGAAGTATTATCATAGTAGGCGTCAGCGTGCAGTATAGAGCCCGCCGGTATTTTCTTTATGGTTGGCAGCATATAGAAGCCCTGCCAGTGAAAATCCCATTTGTTTATCCGTATCAGTTGGTCTGTATCGCCTGCCGGGTGTATGGCATAGGACTTAATGTTCTGCCCCACCAGGTGCATGTGCGGTGCAATGCTCAGCAGCGAGATATCTGGTAAAGAAAGGTAAGAAGGCAATGCTTCATGGAAAGTCTGGGTGGTATTTGCAGGTATGTATAGAGCAGTACTGATGATCGGCGTTTCGTGGATCAGCAGTGGTTGTATGTATACGTCCCGTACGGTAGGTGCTTTAGAAAAGAAGAAGTGTATTTCGGTACTGTCTACCATACCGGCTGTTCCGGCAGGGTAGTGTACCTGCACTACAATATCAGCATGTTTAGGTATCCGCACCCCGAAGCCGGAAGGATAAGACATAGGTGCGCTGCCCGGCACCCATCCGCCAAGCATGATGGCGCTGTTGCTGCCTACTCCGCCAAAATCGGGATAGCCGGGGCCTGAAGTAGTCGCAGCCTGCAGTGCGGCACAAGCGCCGGTAGTATCTGCATAAACGAGTACATGGTGCACACATGCCGGATTACCGGGCACCGCTTCAAACGATGCAACGAACTGGTCTGCTGTCAATCCGCTAGGCAATACAAAACACTGGTATACATCGCCGGTAGCAGCAGTAGAGGTATACGTGGGTATTTTAATTACAAGGTCAGGTGTGCCTATGATCATGCCTTTGGTGCCATACACGGGCGCAGGTGGTGCTAATGTTGCAGTTCCTTCAGGTGTGCCCGCGTTTACCCAGTTTACTATCGTGTTTATCTCCGCAGTGGAGAGTACACGCTCATGCGCCATGTGCGAATATGTGGGGTCAGGTGTCCACGGTGGCATCTTTGTGCTGCTTACATCAGCTTTCATAGACCCCGAATTGGCCACGGCATCAGCATAGGTCAGTAAGGAGAACGGCGCTATGCCTCCATCGTGATGGCAACCAGTGCAATGGTTGTATATGATGGGCGCAACGCCGGTAGCCCAGTCGGGAGTAGTGGCATTTGCAGCGCAGTGCATAAGTATGGCTATGGCAATAAGTAATGGTTTTTTCATTGTCGAAAATTATTATAATATAAAAATAGCAATTTTGCCTCAATAAAAATAATTTTATTGAGAAGCAGGGATAGCCAAGGGGCCAAAGATAACTTCAGACGGCAATGGATACCGGGCCCTTATCTTCCAGTATGTGCATCAGCACATGCTCCTCAGGGGAGAGACTGGTATTTTTATCGCAATCTGCTGCAATGAGGAATTTAGCAAACGTGTGGCTGCTATAGAGCGCTATTACGCTGGGGTGCACATAATATTTCTTACACACATTTCGCGTGTTGCCCAGTTGCAGGGCTACCATATCCAGTGCTTTGACAATATTTTTTTTGGTATCGCTCTCGGTCAGGTCATCGCACCCCAGTTCTTTAAAGGCTTCAATAGCATGGAGTGTACCCGCCCAGGTGCGGAAGTCCTTAGCGGTAAACGGCCCGCCGCTTATTTCCTTGATATAGTTATTCAACATGCCCGAATCAACCGGGTGCCTTTGGCCGTTGTCGTCATAATACTGGAAAAGCTCCTTGCCCGGTATGTCTTTGCATTGTTGCACAATATTTGCCAACCGCTTGCTTTTCAGGTCTATATCATGATGAACGCCTTTTTTTCCTTTGAAGGTAAATTTCATGGCTGCGCCCTGTATGTGCACATGTTTATCCTTAAGCGTGGTAATGCCAAATGAACCATACAGCTGTTCGTATTGTGCATTGCCTGCCCTTATGCAAGTGCACTGCATGATGGAAACCATGGTGGCCAGCACTTTCTCCACTGGTAGTCCTTGTTTGCTAATATCTTTCTGCAGCTGCTTCCTTATGGCAGGCAATGCTGCCCCAAACTCATGCAGGTGTTGGAATTTCGTTTGGTTGCGCAGTGCATTCCACAGTGGATGATACTTATACTGTTTTCTTTTCCGGGTGTCCGTCCCGGTTGCCTGTAAGTGGCCATTCTCGCTGGCGCAAATCCACACATTTTCCCAGGCCGGTGGCAGTACCAGGCTTTTGATCCTTGAAAGGATTTGTTCATCGGTTACCGCCTGTCCTTTAAATGTATAAACCGGGCCTTTTTCACCGCTTACCCGCGTTATACCCTCCTCGCTGTCAGTTACATACGTCAGGTGTATGGCTTGTGCGCTTTTGATGTTATCTTTAAACAAAGAGGTTAGTTTTCTTTTCGGGATTTTTATTCGGGCCGGTGTCAGCATGATGGGATTTGTTGTTTATAAAGATGTTGGCATAAAATTTCATGCCTTAAACTAAACGTACCTTTACCTTCTATGAAAACAGCTATTGTAGTTGGCGCAACAGGCCTTGTTGGCAGTAATTTGGTAGCATTATTGCTCAAGGATACCCGTTTCGACAAAGTGAAGTTATTCGTCAGAAAGAGCATGAATCTGCCCAGCGACAAACTGGAGGAACATATTGTCGATTTTGACGAAACGGATAAATGGAAGAAACTCATTACCGGTGATGTGCTTTATTCAGCCATGGGAACCACACTCCGTAAGGCAGGCAGTAAAGATGCCCAATACAAGATCGACTATACTTACCAATACCAGGTAGCCAGGATAGCTGCCGCAAATAATGTACGGCAATACGTACTGGTATCATCTGCCGGTGCCAATCCTGATTCCGGCATTTTTTACTCTAAAATGAAAGGTGAACTGGAGCGGGATATAAAGAAACTGCCTTTTGAGACCATACACATTGTTCGTCCCGGCATGCTGGCTGGTGATAGGGCAGAAATAAGAACCGGTGAGCAGATAGGCATAGGCATCATGAAAATAGTAGGCGCCATCCCCGGCCTGGGCAATCTGAAGCCCATAGAGGGAGCCCAGGTAGCTACAGCAATGGTAAACGCCACATTCCGGCAGGTGGCCGGCATTCACTCCTATACGTTGGGCGATGTTTTTAAGCTGGGGAAGCGTAACTGATAACCTTGTGTCCGAAGCGTTTTGCTAAGTATTGACCTGTTCGGCAAGGATAGGCTGCGGTTCGCTTTTGTCTCTGTAAAACAGTAACAGCCCTGCGCCAACAAGTACAAGTACTACAGATAATATCTCAGCCTGGGTAGGGTGTATAAAACCCCAGTCATACTTGTAGTTAACCCGTATCAGCTCTACCAGGAATCGTTCGATGCCCACAAATATCAGGTAGGTACCAAACATCTGCAGCGTGCGGGTGAAACGTTTCCGCAGCGACCACAATACAAAGAACAGGATAATGCAGGTGATGGCCTCGTATATAGGCGTGGGGAATACACTTACCGGTAGCACATTGCAATACTCGCCCGTGCAGCCGGGCATCATCATACCTTCATGTCCCACGTTATGCGGGTAGTTCATACCGAACAGCCAGCGGGGCAGCCCTGCCGGCGCCGGGAAAAAAGCATGTGGCGCTGAGCTCGACATCTGGGCCACATACTGGCTGTCTGCCGGAGTCGCTGCGCGCAGGGAGCCATCCATTGTGGTCACGTATGCGCTGTTGTATATGCCCCAGTCACCATCGCCCGAAAGCTGGCAGCCAAGCCGTCCTATACCATAAGCCAGCATAATGCCCGGTGCGGCTGCGTCGCACATGTGGCGGAAGGGTATGCGATGCTTGCGGGTATAAAAGTAAAAGCATACCGTAGCCATAATGAGGCCGCCCAGAAAGGTAAGCCCGCTGGAAGAAGTAAGACTGCGTATGGGGTCTTTAATAAAGTCGTCCCATGTTTCAAACGCATTGAAGAGCTTAGCGCCCGCAAGGCCGCCTATGGCAGCGATCACCACTATCTCCGTCATTAGGTCATGCGGGTATACAGCTACTTTTTTTACCTGCGGTTCCGGTAGTTGCTCTTTTTTCTTTTCGTAATACTTGCTGTAGCCTATCAATATTGCACCCACGATACCAGCCAGAAAACTGCCATTGAGCGATAAAAGATAACCCATAGGGTCGGGCGATACCTCAGGAAAATGCCCGAAAACACCGCCTATCTTAAAACCGATCAGGAAACCAATGATGGCCGAAATAGCCAGTTCCATCGTAGTCACAGGTTTGCCGATCTCTATAGTGTGAATCTCCGGCTGCAGCAGGCCCTGCTTTTCTTTCCTTTTCAGCTCTTCAGATGTAGCCCAGGCCGCGCCTATAAATGACAACGCCACTAAAAACCCGAATGTCTTGAATATGCTCAGCCATTCAGGCATTGGTGTACCAAAGATGCTTTGAAATAAATACTGGAAGTCAGGATACATGGATGCAAATGTACTCCATTGGTTAATTGGTTTCAGGTTAAGTTAAATAGCTGATAAATAAATACTTTTCATCAGAAAACGATTTTTTTTAACCGCCGCACCACTACCTTTTCTAACTTTTTTACCTACATTTGCACCCCACGGTCGCGTAGCCGAGTGGCTAGGCAAAGGTCTGCAAAACCTTCTACAGCGGTTCGAATCCGCTCGCGACCTCTCTTAATTTTCAAATCAGGCTGTAAATCATTTACAGCCTGATTTATTTTATTGCGGTGCTCTTCATAGCACATTTCGCGGGAATAGATCGCTTTCATTATTGGTTTGTGATGAAGAAGCGGAATCAAGGATCATCCTTTCTTTCACACCATTCAATAACTATTTAATAACGAATCTGGCCGCGACGCTGGCATGGTTTTCATTCGAAAGTTTTGAAAATTTTATACCATGGCAAAAGCTACAAACACCAAGAAGGGAGCCAGTACGCCCGCTCCAAAGAAACGACCAGCCTCCACCGAACCCGCATTACTGGAATTCTTTGTGGGTGAGATCAAGGACATTTATTGGGCCGAAAAGAAATTAACGAAAACATTGCCCAAAATGCAAAAGGCTGCAACGTCAACTGAGTTGGCGAAAGCTATTGGCGGGCACCTTGAAGTCACAAAGACTCATGTAGTCCGGTTAGAACAGGTATTTGATCTGTTAGGCAAAAAACCGCAGGCTAAAAAGTGCGATGCAATGGAAGGGATAACGAAGGAAGGCGAAAGCATTCTTGAAGAAACCGAGAAGGGGTCTTCTACAAGGGACGTTGGAATTATTCTTGCAAGTCAAAAAGTGGAGCATTATGAGATTGCTACGTATGGTTGCCTCGCCCAACTGGCAAATACCTTGGGGTTAACTGAGATTGCTGATCTTTTGAGCCAGACGCTTGCTGAGGAGAAAGAAGCAGATGAAACGCTGACCTCGATCGCCGAACACGACATTAACTATCAGGCATCCGGGGAGGAGTAAACATCACATGTTCAATGGAGGCAGCACTTGGTGTTGCCTCTATTATTTAAAACAAACCATTTGCAATGAAGAAAACTACAGCAAAAAATAAAGCAAGTCGGCAGCAAGGCGATGCAAAAGCCATAATTCCAGGAAATGCAAAGACAGAGAGCCTGCGAATGCAGAAGGAAGATGAGACCAATGAATTTATGACCACAGACCAAGGTGTGAAAATAAATGACGATCAAAATACGCTCAAAGCCGGAGAGCGTGGCCCTTCATTACTTGAAGATTTTATTGTACGGGAGAAATTGACACATTTTGATCATGAGCGCATTCCGGAAAGAATTGTTCATGCCAGGGGATCTGCGGCGCACGGCGTATTTAAAGTGTATAAAAACCAAGCAGCTTTGACCAAAGCTGGATTCCTTCAGGACCCATCAATTGAAACCCCGGTATTTGTGAGGTTCTCTACGGTTGCTGGTTCGCGTGGTTCCAGTGATCTTGCCAGAGATGCGAGAGGGTTTGCGGTAAAGTTCTACACACAAGAAGGTAATTTTGATCTAGTGGGGAATAATATGCCTGTATTCTTCATTCAGGATGCTATCAAGTTCCCAGACCTCATTCATGCCGTTAAGCCCGAGCCCGATAATGAGATCCCACAAGCGGCATCAGCTCATGACACTTTCTGGGATTTCATTTCACTTATGCCGGAAAGCGCGCATATGATCATGTGGGTCATGAGCGACAGAGCGCTGCCAAGAAGCTACCGTATGATGGAGGGATTCGGGGTGCATACTTTCAGAATGATAAACGAAAAAGAAATTTCGAGCTTCGTAAAGTTTCACTGGAAGCCCTTACTAGGCGTACACTCAGTAGCATGGGATGAAGCCCAGACTATTTCCGGTAAAGACCCCGACTTTCATCGCCGTGATCTATGGAATGCTATTGAAAACGGCAATTTCCCGGAATGGGAGTTAGGAGTGCAAATTGTGCCGGAGACTGATGAGCATAAATATGATTTCGACCTTCTTGATCCGACAAAGCTTATTCCGGAGGAATTAGTTCCGGTACAACTTATCGGCAAGATGACGCTTAATCGCAATCCCGACAATTTTTTCGCCGAGACAGAGCAGGTAGCTTTCCACATAGGGAATATCGTACCCGGAATCGATTTTACAAATGATCCTTTATTGCAAGGGCGCTTGTTTTCCTACACAGATACTCAGTTAATAAGGCTTGGCGGTCCTAATTTCCATGAAATACCTATCAACCGGCCTGTTATTGGTGTACATAATAATCAGCGTGATGGACACATGCGCCAAACGATCAATACTGGTAAGGTAAGCTATAGTCCTAATTCATTGGGCGGTGGATGCCCTTTCCAGGCAGGGAAAAAGGAAGGTGGTTTCACATCATATCCCGAACGTGTAGATGCATACAAGGTCCGTGAACGAAGCAGTAGCTTTTTTGATCACTTTAGTCAAGCCAGGTTATTTTTTAACAGCCAGTCTGAACCGGAAAAGGCTCATATTGTAGATGCGTTAAGCTTTGAGCTGGGCAAAGTGCAGACGATTGCGATACGTGAAAGGATGCTGCGTATTTTAAATGAAATAGATAAAGCGCTTGCGGCAGGAGTGGCAGTTGCCCTTCGCTTACATATTCCTAAAGAAAGTTCTGAACCTTTAAATCAGAGCATGCCTGCGGATGGTGATCCGGCAAAATATCAACCAATAAACAGAGATAGCTCAGTTCTATCTTCTGGGGCATTGAGCATGGCCAAAACGGTAAAAGATAATATTCGCACCAGGCAGATTGCGATATTGGCTGCAGATGGTGTAAATGAAAAGACACTTAAGGCTGTTAAAGAGGCATTAGTTGCTGCGGGAGCAGTAGTAGAGATAATTGCGCCCTGCCAGAACTATATTATTTCAGATGGGGATTTGGAAATTCCAGTAGACAAAAGCTTTCTTACAGCATCTTCAGTTTTTTATGACGCGGTGTATGTACCTAGCGGTGTTAACAGCACTGCAACATTGGCAGCAGATCCAGACGCTATTCATTTTCTGAATGAAGCTTTTAAGCATTGCAAAGCCATAGCGGCGGACGCTGACGCGATGCAAGTCATAAAGGAAACTTATTTCAGTAAAAAACTGCCGGATGATTTCAACAAAAGCACAGTTCTGGAAGAAGGGATTATTATCAGCACAGACAGCGCCGATCTAACGAAAAAATTTATCTCCGCAATTGCTCAGCATAGATTTTGGCACAGAGAACTTCAGCGTAAAGTTCCGGCATAGAAACAAAGACTTTTTTTAAATGACGGAACTGCCTGAAGAGACAGTTCCGTTTCTATCATTTAGGTATACGGTAAAATAAAATTTAACGAAATGGACCTATTAAAAATAGTATTCGGAGAAGGCCATGATTTAAACATTCTCCAAATGACTAGCAGGGGCGTAGTCATATTTATCTCAGCTTTAATTCTGATCCGTATTTCCGGAAGGAGGTCATTCGGCATAAAGACGCCGTTAGACAATATTATTGTTGTTTTGCTTGGCGCAGTGCTAAGTCGAGCAGTCGTTGGGGCATCACCGTTTATTCCTACAGAGATCACCTGCCTTGTGATCGTCTGTATTCACCGGAGTATATCCTGGTGTATTTCTAATAGTAAGCCTTTTGGAAAATTTATTGAGGGGGATAAAATATTACTTTTCAAGGATGGAGAATTCATTAAGCAAAATATGAAAAAGGCGCTGGTGTGTGAAGAAGATTTAATGCAAGGCGTTAGAAAATCTGCGCTCACCGATGATATGAGTAAGATCATGGCTGTTTATATGGAGCGAAACGGCGAAATCAGTGCACTAAAGAAAGAGGTTTAAGTCAATTCTGGGTTTTTCCTTTTCGAATGTAGGATTGCTATTAGATGTTTTATAATGGCATGATATTTAAACGCAATCAAACTATTATTTCATACCTAAATAAAAATCAACGAATGGAAACAACAAATCAGAAACCGGTTCTAGTAACGGGAATGTTTAGCGACAAAGACAGCGCAGATAAAGCGTATAGTTCATTGCAAGCTCGCGGCTACAGCAATAATGATGTTCATTTGATCATGTCAGATGATACCCGTAAAAAACATTTTGCTGCTGAGGTAAAGAAAACAGAGATAGGTACGAAAGCAATGGAAGGCGCTGGTACCGGTTCAGCAATTGGGGGAACCGTGGGAGCTATTGCTGGCGCTGTGGCTGCGATAGGCACTACACTGCTCATCCCAGGTTTAGGTATTGTGGTAGCAGGCCCATTAGCCGCGGCCATAGCCGGGGCAGGCGCTGGTGGAGTTACCGGCGGTATTATTGGTGCGTTGGTAGGTTCTGGCATCCCTGAAGCACGCGCCACGCTTTATGAAAAAGGCGTGAAGGAAGGTAACATTGTAATTGGGGTAAATGCAAAGAACACGGAAGATGCCAATTATTTTGAAAATGACTGGCGTGCTAACAACGTACAAGAGTTTCATCGTTAACCGTTTTCTAACTCCTGAAAAAGTAAAACTTATGAAAAGAATAAACATAGTTTTCGCAATGTTGGTTTTTATTTGTTGTGCGTCGTGTGGTCAAACAACTCAGAAAGACAATACAACGAATAGTACAGATACGATGGTAATAAAGCAGGACAAAACTGACACTGCGACCAAAACTATAAGTACAGATACCACCAAGAGGTAGGTATATGGATTTGCGAACTGAGGGCGGACCAATGGTTCGCCCTCAGTTCATTTCGATTTTCTATGTAAACACTACTGCCGTGAATAAATTAATTCCTGAACAAAAAGAAGGCAAAAAAGTCGATCTATCCCATGTAAGGGCTTTTGAATCAAGAGAATATGCGGTTGCATGCTTTAAGAGAGCCTATGAGCGCTTGATGGCCCCACGTGTCTGGCATCAACTATCAGGTGCTATGAGTGCTGAATTTTTCCTCATTGATGAAACCGGTGTTGAACCTCATCGCCCAGTCCTAAAAGATGATTATCTTAAAATTAATATACCTGGTCCCGGCACAATTGCTGGTAAAGGATATGACTGGGTCTTCATTGAGCAAATAGAAGATAAAGCAAACCCAGAAGCGAAAGAAGAGAGTATCGGTATGAAGCTAAAGCCATGCGGCGATCCGGGGAACAAAGACATGACGACGGCGCATTTCTTTACAGAGGAAGCCAGTTCTACATTCATTATCTCCAGGAATGGAAATACCGTATCCTCCTGCTATTATGGAAGGAATGAGGTGCCAAACGTGCATACCGAAAGTATTACAGACAATATTCGAAATACCGTTGTTGGCTCCGGCGCCTGGGCTAGCTTTTCGGAGATGCAATGGCATAGCTTGATTAAAGGGTTCCTGGAAGAAGAATCGGTTTAAAATCGTTGATATTCGAATTGATGTTTTTCCGGAATTTCCTGATAGTGCTATAGGTCTTTATTATTTTGATTCCCTGTTTGTACATCTAATTAAGACTGAATGCCTCACAAATAAAATGCCATAGACGAAATTAAAGCCATACCTTTATCAGGATACACACAGAAGATTTTCAAAACGCTTACATGCACAAATTCCTGTTCATGAAAATAGAAATAGCTAGGATGCTACAAAAAAAGAAGAAGCAGATAATTGACCTCTGGATGAAGAATCAACTAGCCGATTCTGCTCTTCGGGACGATCTTATGAGTAATGATGAACTTCGTGCTCAATCCGAAGAACTCGTCGATGCTTTACTAAAAAAGCTTACTGATGATAACTTAAGCAATATTGAGTCAGCAGACTTTGAGAATGTTTATGAAATACTGGGAGGCATATCCATCACCCGGGCACGGCAGGGATTTTCCCCCAGGGAAACCGGTCTATACATTTACAGCCTGAAAGATGCACTGCTTTCGATACTGCAGCAGGAATTCAAGAACGATCCTGTACAATTGTATGAGGCTTCAATGCGGGTCAGTAAGTTAATAGATAGTTTCGGCATCGTTACATTTGAGACCTTCATCAAAGGTCGTGAAGAGATTATTTTGCGTCAAACGGACGAGATCACTGAAATATCTACGCCCGTTATACGTGTGTGGGACGGTATACTCGCGCTTCCCATTATCGGTACGTTAGATAGTGCCCGCACGCAAGTGGTAATGGAAAATTTGTTGCAGGAAATTGTAAATACCGGTAGCAGTATTGCCATACTTGATATTTCCGGCGTTCCCGCGGTCGATTCGCTCGTTGCCCAACATTTGATAAAGACAGTGAGTGCTACCCGTCTTATGGGCGCGGAGTGCATCATCAGTGGCATTCGCCCTGAGATTGCGCAAACTGTTGTACATCTGGGGATAGACTTGTCTAATGTGGTCACTAAGGCTACTCTTGCCAGCGCACTTAAATACGCGTACTCTATTCTTCAACTTGAAGTAAGGAAAAAACAAAATAATTTAGTCAAAACTAACTAGTCAATTGTAAATGGAAAAAATACCTATTCTACGAATGGGCCAGTTTCTGCTGGTGACTATTCAGATAGATCTTTATGATCGGCTGGCACTTAATTTGGAGGCTGATCTCGTTCAGATGGTGAGTAAGACTGGCGCAAGAGGAGTTCTTATTGATATTTCTGTTGTCTCGATTGTAGACTCATTTATGGGGCGTATTATTGGCAATATTGCCAACATGTCTAAGATAATGGATGCAGAAACGGTTGTGGTGGGTATGCAGCCTGCTGTTGCCATCACTCTTATAGAATTGGGTTTACCGTTAACAGGCGTACATACAGCCTTGGATGTGGAGAAGGGTATGGAGCTTTTACGCAAAAAAATACTTGTTGATGGAGAAGAACTGGATGAAACCTATAACACCGACAGTACTGAATAAAGATAAGTTATCTGTTTTCAAAGAGCAGGATGTTGTCCCGTTTCGTAATCGCGTAAAGGAATATGCAACGAGGATTGGCATGGGGTTGGTAAATCAGACAAAACTGATCACAGCTGCCAGCGAGTTGGTGCGTAATATGCTGCGGTATGCCGATGGAGGTGAAACGCTCATAGAAGTAATAAGCAAAGGCCGCGAGAATGGTATCCGGCTTACTTTTACCGACAAGGGGCCGGGAATCGCTAATATTGAACAGGCAATGAAAGATGGCTTTACTACAGGCAAAAGCCTTGGCCTTGGATTGCCGGGTACCAAGAGGTTGGTAAGTGAGTTCGACATAAAAAGCGTTGTGGGCAAAGGTACTACAGTAACAGTCGTCAAATGGAAGAATGGATAACACAGCGCACATCAGTTTCAATGCAGAAGACAGAAGTTATTTTGCAATACTTAAGAGGGAAATTCATCACATAGCTATCAACGCCGGTTTTACGGCCAGCAAGACCGGGGAGATAGATATAATAGTTGCCGAGATGGCTTCTAATCTCATAAAACACGCAGGCGGAGGTGAGATATTGGTGCGTACATTTCCGGAAAATGATAGTGAGGTCATAGAGCTGATCAGTATAGATAAAGGCCCCGGAATGTCTGACCCGCTACGAATGATAGAAGATGGCATGTCTACCGCCAACACCCTTGGTCATGGATTTGGTGCTATGAAAAGATTGTCAGATACTTTTCAGGTTTATTCTTTGAAGGAATGGGGAACTATAGTGTTATCCCGCGTTTATAAGGATGAACTACCACATTTTAGAAAAAAACCGTCTGCGGAAGTAAGATCGATAATTGTTGCAAAGCCTGGCGAAAGAGTTAGCGGAGATGGTGCTTACTTCAGCTTACAGCCGAAATTACTAAAGATTTTCCTGGGTGATGGCCTGGGGCACGGCCCGGAAGCACACCTTGCAGTTCAGCAGGCTATACAGGTTGTGAAAACAAGCGTAAATGATGTGCCGAGCGAAATACTCCGCCAGATACATGCCGATGTAAAAAAGACGAGAGGCCTGGTAGGAACTATGGCTGTTTTTGATTTTAAAGAAAAGAAATGGCGTATTTGTGGTGTTGGCAATATTGCTACCCGGATGCAACAAAATTTGGTGGTCAAAAATCATATGTCTTACAATGGTGTACTGGGAATGAATATCCCCAGTACATTAAAAGAGCAGGAAACAGAAAACGAGCGCGGACAGGTTTTGATCATGTGCTCAGACGGCATAAAAACACGATGGGATTTACAAAGGCATCTGGGCATATTTAAGTATGATTTGACTATTGTGGCCGCAGCTATATACAAGGACTTTGCCCGCCGGACGGATGATATGTCGGTTGTGGTGGGCAGAATAAATGCTACATCATGAACCAGATAGCAAAAGTGATTCTCGATAATGAAATGGATCTTATCCTGGCACATAAGCAAAGCATGAGGCTTGCGGAACTTGCGGGACTTTCTTTGGGTGCTCAAACCACTTTCGCTACAGCGGTATCAGAAGTTTCCCGTAACGCTATTGGTAAGGAGAATGCAGCGCACCTTACGCTTTATGTTTCTGATAAAAAAGAAAAGCTAAAATATATCACCGTTGTGCTGGAAGACAATAGGCCTTCTTTTTCAGCGGCCAACGATGAAGGATATAAATACGCGAAAAGGCTTGTACAAAATATTAGCGCTGTAGTCTCTGGGTCCACCAATAGGATTGAATTGAGTTATAGGCTGCCAATGCATTTTATTATAGATACTGCGCTGATTGACAAATGGCGCATAAGCCTTAACACCGACCCCAACATATCGCCATATGAGGAGATAAAGCGCAAGAATACCCAGCTTATAGAGTTGGCTGAACGGCTTCAGGAGAAGGAGCAGCAATATAAAGCACTTACCGACTCTTTGCCGATAATGATATTTTCTATGACTAACGAAGCAACGGTTACTTATGCCAACAAATGGCTAATTGACTATACCGGCGAAACAATAGAAAACATTAATGAAACTAAATGGCAGAATATTCTGCATCCTGACGACCTTAAAGACGCGCAAATTAACTGGAGCAGTTCTTTCTCCAAAGCGGATACAATTATTACACCACCCAGCAGGCTGAAACACGCTAAAACCGGGGAATATCGTTGGCATACTGGTGTAATTACTGCTATGAAAGACGAACAAGGTGTAGTTAAGAGCTGGAACACTTACATGGTTGATATTCATGCGCAGAAACTTGTAGAGGAGACGCTAAAAAACAACAGACAACTTAAGGAAATACACGCTGAGTTGGAGGAAAAAGTTAACCTTCTGAATAGAAGCAATCAGCAACTGGAGCAGTTTGCTTATATCGCATCGCACGACTTGCAGGAGCCCTTGCGCAAGATCAGTTTTTATAGCGATTTCCTGAAAGAGAAGTATGGCAAAGCTATGCCGGAGGAGGCAGGGTTGTTTTTTAATAATCTGGTAAACGCTACAGATCGGATGAAGGTTCTGATAACTGACGTGCTGGCGTATTCTACTGTACGCAAAGATTCCTTTGAAAAGGTGTCGCTTGATGAAATTATTAAAGAGACGCTGCAGGACCTTGAAATAAGCATAAAGGAAAAACGGGCTGAAATAAAAGTTGAGTTATTGCCTGAAATAGATGGCAATTCAAGACAACTGAAGCAGCTATTCGAAAACCTTATTTCTAATTCACTTAAATTTTCCCGCCCTGATGTCAGTCCGGATATTTCAATATCAGGAATAACAGATAACGACAATGTCTTGCTGTCTTTTAAAGATAATGGCATCGGCTTTGAAGAGCAGCATATTGCCAGGATGTTTGATCTTTTTCAACGGTTACATACACGCGATAAATACAGTGGAACCGGGATAGGCCTGGCAATTTGCAAGAAGATCATCGATATGCACAACGGCAGCATTATGGCCAGCGGATCTACCGGTAATGGTGCCACTTTTTTGATAACTTTACCCTTGCGCCAAAACAATACCTGAGAAATTGTTATCTTTGGGCCTGAATGTCCTCCCTCCCATATATATTGATTGCTGATGATGATTTTGAGGATCGTTATATCATGTCAGAAACATTCAGGGAGTTGGGTTGCCCAGTCGCCATACATATGGTTGAAGATGGCACTAAGGTGATCGAATATTTATCAGAACAGGAAGCTGATATGGTAAAGCTAATAGTTCTCGACCTTAATATGCCCCGGCTTAGCGGGACAGAAACATTAAGAGTACTAAAAAATAATCCTGGTTATAAAGCAATTCCCGTCATGATATTTTCAACTTCAGTAAATGAAATTGAAAAGCGTATTTGTCTGGATCTTGGTGCAAAAGAATATATCACCAAACCAACCAAATATGCGGAATACGTACAAATTTGCAAGAAATTCTACGCTATATCTCAAGAATCTTTGGGGTAAACCCCGTA
>Ga0206949_1151_pt1 | contig 25168 bp, 28 predicted proteins | sample Alteio_BWOrgHeat_40_FD_153240 | JGI IMG/M metagenome (GOLD analysis project Ga0206949, IMG submission 153240) | Enriched cells from forest soil in Barre Woods Harvard Forest LTER site, Petersham, Massachusetts, United States -... | ecosystem: Environmental > Terrestrial > Soil > Temperate forest >...
GGGCACTATTTGGGGTACAACGGCAACCCTTGCCTGCACCGGTTCGGCAGTGCAGCCACTGTCTGAAACGGCCACAACGCTATAAATACCCGCGTTTGCCGGCGAAATGTTATTGATTACCAGCGGGTTTTGCGATGTTGGCGCCAGGCCGGGGCCCGTCCAGGTATAAGAGGCGCCTCCGGAAGCGCTTAATATTAACTGGTCACCCAGGCACAGGGTTTGATCGGCAATGGGGGGTACAACAGGCCGCGGGTTCACCGTAACCGTTAAGGGTTGTGAATACACGCGGCATTGCCCCGAAGTGATGGCCGAGCCATTAGCTATACCCAGCCGGTATTGGTAAACACCCGGAACTGCATTATTAAACGGAATGGTTAACGAACTTTCGGTACTGCCTGCCATATCTGTCCACCCGCCGGCATTGAGGTTCGACTGCCATTGGTAAACAGGGTTATTATCGCCGGCAACACTGGCGGTTATGGTATAAACCGCGCTGCCGCCCTGGCACAGGGCCGCCTTTGAGGATCCGGTTGTTGAACCAAAGCCGGCCTGAATTACCGGTCCGCAGGCTCTGAAAGTGATGTCGTCCAAAGCAAAATCATTGCCGCAGCCGCCGGTCGCATTGTTGGTCATTTTAACAACTATTGCCTGGGTAGAATTTGCAGGTGTGATAAAAAATGTATGGTATTGGATCCATTTTACACCATCGGCAATCGGTATATCGCCGGTATTATAGGGTGGTGATAATAAAGTCCCATCTGTTGTCTCGATGGTGAAAGTGATATTGGAATTTTTCTTGGAGGATTGGCCGTTTGGATTTTCCATGATAGATAGCTTTTAGTTTTAGTTCTGGTTAGATGAATTGTCGCCGGTTCACCTCGTGATCGATGTACTTTGAAAACCGGCCTATAAAAATTTCCTAAATCAATTTAACGCTTGATTTTTCCCTATAACACCCACAAAAATATAAATGTTTGTTTCGGATTTAAATATTCTTATGGCGCTAAAAATAGTATAATATGATTAAAACACAAAATAAGGGCATTTATTGTAGTTTATAATAAATCAGCATTGCTGGGAGTTCATATCTTTGCAGCTTTTAATAATTTGAATTGATGTACTTCTGTCGTAGGTTTGTGTTCGTTCTTCTACTTTTATCCACCTATATTTTCCGGGTTTATGCGCAGCAACCTGTCCAGTCGCCAGCTAAAGCCGACTCGCAGGCGAAGAAAACAGACAAAATCATCTTAAAAGCCATTGATTCCATTCGGACCAAGACAGAACCAAAACGCGAGTTCCGCGCCGCCTGGGTGGCCACCGTTGAAAATATCGACTGGCCAAGCGCGCCTGGTTTGCCGGTTGAGCAGCAGAAAAGAGAACTGACTACGCTGTTTGATTTTTTGCAGGACGCCGGCATGAACGCGATAATCTTTCAAATCAGGCCTGCCGCCGATGCGTTTTATGCAAAAAGCCGCGAGCCATGGTCCAAATGGCTGACGGGAAAACAGGGCCTGGCGCCTGATCCGGCTTACGACCCGCTGGAGTTCGCCATAAGCGAAGCCCATAAACGCGGAATGGAACTGCATGCCTGGTTTAACCCCTACCGGGCCACCAACGACAATAAATATTCAGCCCTAAGCCCTACTCACATCACTAATATCAAACCTGAGTGGTTTTTTACCTATGGAGGAAAGAAACAATTTGACCCGGGGATTCCGGAAGTGCGCGACTATATCGTTAAGGTTTTTTTAGACGTGGTTGATAACTATGATATTGATGGTGTGCACATGGACGATTATTTTTATCCGTATGAGATTTCGGGACAGTATATCAATGATGCCGCTACTTTTAAAGCCTATGGTGCGGGATTTACCGACATAAAAGATTGGCGGCGGCATAATGTCGACACCCTTATTGAAATGCTGAGCGACAGTATCCATCAGCATAAGCCACGCGTCAAGTTTGGCGTTAGCCCGTTTGGCATATGGGCCAACGCATATCAAAACCCCGAAGGGTCGGTGACGCATGGAGGCGCATCCTATTATGAAACGTTCGCTGATTCGCGCAAATGGATGAAAGAGGGTTGGCTCGATTATATCACCCCCCAGCTTTACTGGCCGTTGAATGACCGCTCCGCTGCTTTTAATAACCTGGTTGATTGGTGGAGCGATAATACCTATAACCGGCATTTATACGTCGGCATGGCAGCCTATCGCCTGAACGAACGCCGTAAAGGCAGCAAGTTTAAAGATCCGGCCGCCATGCCCGACGAGATAAAATACCTGCGTGATAACCCAAGGGTACAGGGAAGCGTGTATTTTAGCGCCAAATCGCTGGAGAATAACCCGCTTGGCTTTACCGACTCGTTGAAGGATAACTACTATAAATATCCCGCATTGCCGCCCGAAATGCTCTGGCTGGATTCCGTACCCCCCAATCCGCCGGTGGCGCTAACCGCCCTGGCTACCCCAAAAAATACAGTCGAATTAAAGTGGGCCACGCCTGTGCCCGCAAAGGATAATGAACCCGTGTACGGTTATGTTATCTACCGTTTTGAAGCCGGTGACAAGATCGATACTGACGACCCGCAAAACATCCTTAATATTGAATACAATACCAATACAAGTTACACCGACGACTCAGTCGAAAAAGGAAAAACCTATCGCTACATTGTGACAGCAATAGACCGCCTGAAGAATGAAAGCGAGGCCTCGACTATGGTGACGGTCGACGTGCATTGATTTAATCTGTACGCCATTGACAGAAAATACCCTCGGGCTTTAATATCATTTCCCCTAATTACTTGCCTGGTATACCCTTACATAATCCACCAGCATGGTTGCCGGCAGTTTGCCGGGATCCACATAAGCGCCGGGCCAGTCGCCGCCCACAGCCAGGTTCAGTATAATAAAAAATGGATTGTGGAATGCGTTGGTGCTGTTGATATTATTGGCTATATTACCGGTGACATATAAATTGTTGTCGACATACCATTTGATGGAATTTGTATCCCAGGTAACCGAGTAAATATGCCACTGGCTTGGTGTACTTGCCATATTTAGCCCATAGGATGCAGCCTGCCCGCCCGATGCCCAGTGCATGGTGCCATAAATTAAGCTATCGGAGTTAATATGTTCCATAATATCTATTTCGCCGCATACCGGCCATGAAACAATGCTAATATCCGATCCAAGCATCCAAAAAGCGGGCCACAGCCCGGCGCCCGTTGGCAGCTTTATCCTGGCCTCAATTTTGCCGTAGGTTACAGTGAATTTGTTTTGGGTATTCATCCTGGCCGACGTATAGGGCTGCCCGCCCTGCGATTCATTTTTTGCGGTAATAGACAGCATGCCATTGGCTACTGTAGCATTCGCAGCCTGGTAATACTCTTCCTCATTATTTACATGCAGGTTCCCGGTTTCAAAATTCCATTTGGTTGTGTCAATGCTGGAGCCGCTAAACTCATCCGACCATAAAAGGCTGTACTTGGTGGTATCAATTGTTTTGGTCGTATCCGGCGGAGGTACATAGGGGTGGTTGTTGCCGGTGTCCTGTACCTTTTGGCAGGAGGTTAAAGCGAAAGCGGCCAATAAGATGATCGCTACTGTTTTTAGCGGGGTTAATATTTTTCTTCTCATATTACTATTGGAGGTTAAACACACTACATACGTTAAAATTCTATTACCATACGTTGAGCGAGCACTATTCATCTATAACTGTGTAGCTTGGGCAATTGTTTGTCTTTTATAATCACGGCGCCTTCAGTCCCAACGCTTCGATATAGCCCTTGTTGGGGTGGCAGTTTTCAAACCTGCTATTTTTAATAAAAGCGTAAAGTGCATTTTTTATCTGTTCCCGATCCTGTGGTGCAGCTTTGCGGATGGCGGCAAAATCGGCCCGTGGTTTTTCGGTATAATTTACCAGGCTATCGTAGCCGGCCGGCTTGTCGAACGTAATAATGCCCGCGGTGTTGTCCATCTTTTTATAGGGCCAGTATTGCCAGCCGATGTTATTTTCTTCCAGCGTTTTGCGGAAAGCCTCACACCATTCATCTTTATTTTCGCCGGTTTCGCCGCAATAGATCGGTACATTGTATTTGTTCCTGAAGTCGATATAGTCCTGTATCACCACTTTGCCGGTGGTTTTGGTCCAGTATTTATGAAACTGGTAAACCAATTTTGCATCAAACGGCGGCCCGAAAGGTTTGAAATTGCTGTCCCATTGCGCCCCGCCCAGTATGAGGATATGGTTTTTATCCACCGAACGTACCGCTTTGGTGATCAGCTTATAAACAGGCTCAAGCGAGGGGTTAAACTCATCAGCATTAAAATAGGTAGCAATAGGCTCATTCAGCAGATCGTATCCCAAAATGATGGTTTCATTTTTATAATGATCAGCAATCCGCCGCCATATCTTTGCCGTTAGCTGCTGCATGGCGGGGCTTTTAAACAGGAAAGGATAGCCGAAGCCGTCGTCGATATTATCGCCGGTCTGGCCGCCCGGAGCGCAGTGCATATCCAGGATAACATACAAACCTTCCTTTTTGCACCAGCCGATCACCCGGTCCAGCAGCTCAAAACCGCGGTTTGGGTTATTTTGGCCGCAGTAATTTTCGGTGGTAAAAAGGCGGTAGTTAAAAGGTATGCGGATCGAATTCATCCCCGATGCCTTTAAAAAATGAACATCGCCGGCGGTGATATAAGTATCCTGATATTGTTTCCAAAATTTTGTAGCTTCCTCCGGCCCGAGTATTTCTTCCAGCGCTTCATCGATCAGCCTGGCTGAATTGACGCTTTTGAATTTGAACATATAACCCTCCGGCACCAGCCAGTTGCCAAGGTTTGTGCCCCTGATGAGGAAAGGCCTGCCATTGGCGCCGATGATTTCTTTTCCACGGGTGGTGATAAATCGCGGGGTTTGCGCGCTGAGCGAGCATAGGCCAAAAAATGTTAAAACGATTGTGGTTAAAAATGTCCGTTTCATTATTTGAGGTTGATTGTGGTTAAACAGGCAGCTTTTTTCATAACGGCAGGTAAACGCTTAATAATTGGTAATAAAACATGGCGCGACACACAGGCTTAGTGTGTAGGGTACACCATTTAAATGCTAATATAGCATTATAATTATTGAATGCATCAATAAATTTTTAGCCGAACAATTCCGCCCGATTTATAATCCTCATAATTCATAACAATGTATATTAGTAGTGTGTTTCCAATAACAGCATACATAAATTAAAAAATGCATTACCACTTATGAAACGACTGAATTTTTTAATCGCCGCTTGTCTATTAGTATCGTCTACCGCTTTTGCCCAGGATATAAAAGTGGCTGTGGCGGCCAACCTGCAAGCCGTTATCAAAGTATTAGGCGCAGATTTTAAGCAAAAAACGGGTATTACAGTCGAGCCGATAGTCGGCGCCTCCGGAAACCTTACGACGCAGATAAAGAACGGGGCGCCGTTCGATGTGTTTTTATCCGCAGATATGACTTTCCCGCAAACGCTTTTCACCGATGGTTTCAGCTCCAAAAAGCCGGTCGTTTATGCACAGGGGAGCCTGGTGATCTGCAGCAGCCAGGATATCGGTTTTGAAAACTGGGAAAGGGTTTTGCTGACCGCCCGGGTTAAAAAAATAGCTATAGCCAACCCGGCAATTGCGCCTTACGGCAAAGCAGCTACTGAAGTGCTAAAGCTAAAAGGCGTATTGGAGAATGTGCAGTCAAAAATCGTTACCGGCGAAAGTATCTCACAGGTGAATACGTACATTACCACCGGCGTTGCCGATGTGGGCTTTACTACACAGGCGCTGGTAAACGATCCTAACAACAAAACCAAATTGTACTGGCGGGTGATCGACCCAAAGTCATATTCGCCGATTGAGCAGGGAATGGTTTTACTGAAACATGCCGAAAATAATGCCGATGCCCAGAAATTTTATGATTACATGCTGAGTGCCTCGGCTAAAAGCATTTTGGAGCAATATGGATACCGTGAATGAGTGTTTGACCAAAGAAATATTCCTATTGCATTTTGTTTAAATCTTTGACTGCTTTAATGGATTTAACCCCCATCTGGCTTACCCTAAAACTCGCTGGTATCACTACAGTGTTGCTGCTGATTATTGGCTTACCTGTTGCCTGGTGGTTATCAAAGGGCCGGTCCTTTATTAAGGTAATTTTAGAGGCGATCATAACGATGCCTTTGGTTTTGCCGCCCTCGGTGCTGGGTTTTTATCTGCTGCTGGCATTCAGTCCGGAGCATGGCGTGGGCAAGTGGCTGCAGCAGGCTTTTAATATCCAGTTTGTATTCTCCTTCCAGGGCCTGGCGCTGGCATCGGTTATTTACAGCATGCCGTTTATGATGGGGCCGATAAAATCCGCTTTGCAGCAGCTGCCGGTTTCGCTTTCGCAGGCTTCTTATTCACTGGGCAAAAGTAAATGGCAAACGTTTACAAAAGTGCTGGTGCCGAATATCAAGCCTTCATTGCTCACTGCAATTGTGCTCACGTTTGCCCATACCCTGGGCGAATTCGGCGTGGTATTGATGATTGGCGGCAATATCCCCGGCGTAACGCGGGTGGCATCCATCGCCGTTTATGATTCGGTGGGGCAAATGGATTATTCAACCGCCAATGCCTACTCGCTCATTCTTTTTAGCATTACGTTTATCCTTGTAATTTCGGTGTTCATCTTTAACAAATACCGCTTAAAAAGCCCTTTGGAATGATCAGTATCGACATAGAAAAAAAACTGAAAGTGTACCAGGGTCAGCGGCTATTAAAAATTGCAGCTGAGTTCCCTACAGGAAGTATTATCAAAATCCATGGCCCTTCGGGTGCCGGTAAAACCACTTTTCTGAAAATTATCGCCGGGTTTATCCAACCTGAAAATGGAAAGATAGTAGCCGATAAAGTGACCTGGCTGGATACATCAGCTAAAATCATTCTTGCCCCGCAAAAAAGAAAAGCCGGTTTCGTTTTCCAGGACTATGCCCTTTTCCCAAACATGACCGTGCAGCAACACCTGGAATACGCTACTAAGGACGGTGCATGGATAAAACGATTACTTGCCATCGGCAAACTGGAAACACTAATCACACACAAGCCTGAACATTTATCGGGCGGGCAACAGCAACGCCTGGCGATTTTAAGAGCGCTGGCCATAAAACCAAAATTATTATTAATGGACGAACCTTTTTCGGCATTGGATGCGGATATGAAAACCGGGTTGATCAACGACTTGAGGTCCTTTTTTAAAGATCAGGGGACAACCGTTCTGATCGTAAGCCATAACCAGCAGGAACTGGAAGATTTGGCTGATAGGGAACTAATTATTGACACTAATTTTCACGAATGAAGACGAATTTAATAAGCACGAATTTTCACGAATGAAGACGAATTTTCACGAATAAGACATATCGCTTCTAGTGGAGGTAGTAATGAATGTTTAAAACCAAATCGACATTTCGCCATCATGATTCGTGAAAATTCGTGTCAATAATCAATTTGCTTCACTGATAACGATCTTATCCAGGTTGTGTAAATATCTTCTGCCGGTTTTCATATCCATCATCGATGTCATCTGGATGCTTTCGGGCAGCTGATCTGCCTTCACACCGTTCTTCTCCATGATAATGTATACGTGGTTGCCCACTTCGGTATTAAATAATTCGTTCCACGAGTACACTACCTTATAGCCATCGCTGCCCACGCAGGTATAATAAAATGCGCTGTACAACTTTGGGCTGGCGGCGTCAAGCAAGGTATGGCTTAAAATATCTTTTAGCAAAATGCCTTTTAATTGCTCGTCCTTATGTTTAAATGCGCCGGTATGATCGGTTACATTGATGTCGCCAACAGGCGAAATGGCATAGTGCATTAGTGAATCCATTGTAATAACCGAGGGATTTTTTATTTTTCCGCCAACAGAAAATTGTTGGGTGGTTTTATACTTATCCTGGCCAAAAGCGACGCCGGAATAAATCAGCATTAACAATAACAAAAGCTTTTTCATAATCCGGAAAATGTTGGGCTAATTTAGCTACACATTTGAGCATTTTCGGGAAAAACGAGTAAAATAATTTTTTTAAAGGACTTTTAAAATGTCACTTACAGCCGCGCGTTTGGTATAATCTTTATCAAAGTGTGTGTATATGATCTTCCCGGACTGGCCGATAACAAAGGTAGCCGGCACAGGCAAAACATGGTCGGAATTTCCATTATTCTTCTCGAGGTCGATGCCATAGCCTTTTAGTTTGCCGTAAAGACCATCATCCACCGTATAATTTACGTTGTAAGCTTTCATAATCTTGTAACCCTCATCGTGCACCAACGAAAAAGAGGCATGTGTTTTATCAACGGTTTTTGCAATGTTGTCAGGTGTTTCGGGCGTAACGCCCACCACGTATGCACCCCTGTCAACTACCAATTGCAGCGAATCCTGCAATTGACTGATCTGCCGGTTACAGTATGGGCACCACTGCCCGCGATAGAAAAACAGCACAACCGCTCTGTGGGTTTTTAACAATGTTTTTAGGTCGACCATTTTACCGGCATTGTCAATCGCCGTAAAGACCGGAGCGCCGGCGCCAGTTTTTAGCCCGCTTTGCGAAAAAGCTTTCGCGTTTAATGTTAAAGCGAGGAGTACAAATAAATATTTTTTCATCAGCTTTTATTGGATTTTAAAGGGAGAGGGATCACTCCCCCTCCAGGGAATTACAAACAAAACAACTCACATTTTACTGGCAGTGTCTTTTGCCATTTTCTTTTTGCCCATTTTTTTGGACATTTTCATCGAGTCTTTTTTCATTTTACCCATTTTCATTTTGTCCATTTTCATTTTGCCCATTTTACCGGTATCGCTAACAGCGATGTGATGAACGGAGGCAATTGGCCGCGCCTGAACATTAACACCTAAACAAGCTGCAATAGCGATGGCGGCAACTGCGCCGGAGATAATTGATTTCATACTTTGGTTTTTAGTTTTTTAATAATTTTTATGGGTTGGTCGGTAATCATTATCAAACCTTACAAAGTATTTTTATTAACACGAATAGGCACGAATTTATTCGAATTTTCACGAACCATGGCGGCGGGAACTATTGACACAACTCTTCATGAATAAAAACGAATTTTCACAAATTATAGTGGTAAGATGCCGGTTTAATTGGGATGCTATTTTGGCACTATCAAATCCAGCCATATACACCTTATTCGCGAAAACTCGTTTTTATTCGTGAAAATTCGTGTCTATTAATTTAGTGTTTATCATTTATTGAGTTCTTCTTCAATTCTTTCCTGCAAATCCTTTTTAAAATCGTCATCAAGTTTTACGCCTGGTTGCGTAGCGCTTCGGAAAAGTTCCCGAACCATTTTATTTATCGCCCGGCTTTGTTTGCCATATATCCGGCAAAATGAGCAGCCGATTAAATGTATCCGCAATTCGATATGTTCGCGCAGGGTAATGCGGCCCATTTCTTTCTTGTCGATCAAATATGTGGCCTTTTTGCAGTTATGTATAATTTTTTTCAAATAGCTCATGATTGAATTTTTTAAATCCAGTTTTTTTGGAGACAGGCCCGCAGGTTAAGCTTGGCGCGATGAATGATCACCCAAAAGTTGGATGGCGTTACCTTCAGTTCGGCGCAGATGGTGTCTGTCGGCTCCTCGTCAATATGTTTCATGGTAAAAACAGCTTTCCATAATCCCGGCAGCTTTAACAGGCATTTTTTTAGTATTTCTTCAAACTCTCTGCTGATAATATGATCCTTGTCTTCAATTCCTATTTCTTTCGGGCCGAATTCCTTTAGCCAATGGCCCGTGTCCTGATCAAAAAACTCATTTTGCTCCTGTTCAGCCGCCACAGTTTCCGCAGGCCGCAATCCCGAAGATTTTTTTCGGTAAACATCGATGATCTTATTTTTCAGGATTGCCGTTAACCACGTTCGTTCGGAGCTCCGCCCTTCAAAGCTGTTGGTTTTTTGCAGTGCGGCTAAAAACGTTTCCTGCACCAGGTCTTTTGCCTGCTCTTCATCATTAATGCGGGATATGGCATAGTTATACAGATAATCGGCATGGGCAGCAACCCATTGATGGGGATTTAGCAGGTTATTCATTTATAAAAAATTCAAATGCATTTCGTCTGTGTTGATCTTTCGTCGCGCTAAATGCAAAATCCTTACAATTAATGCCGTCTTTATTCGTCTTGCCTGTAGTACTAATTGAAACAAGTTTGTGCAAGTTGATACATTTCGGCACGATAAAGTAAAAAGATATAATTTTATTGTAAGGTTGATTTGACTTGAACGACTAACCCCGCAAACAACGCTAAATTTAAATCAGAAAATAATGAAACAGGTTAAAATATTTGCATTAACCGCTTGCCTGATGGCGGCGGCCCTGGGATCGACAGCATTTATTAACGTAAAGTTACTAAACAAGGTTAACGCCGAAGACAAAGGCTTTGCCGTAGTGGAGCTTTTTACATCCGAAGGTTGCTCCAGCTGCCCGCCTGCCGACCAATTGGTTGCTAAAATAGAAAAGGAAGTAAAAGACAGGCCTGTTTACATACTTGCCTACCATGTTGACTATTGGAATCGCGGCGGATGGAAAGATGCCTTCAGCAGTGCCGATTATTCCAAACGCCAGCAGGATTATGCGGCTTATTTGCATATTCAAACAGTATATACGCCGCAAATAGTAGTGAACGGGCGGATGGAGTTTGTTGGCTCGGAAGAATCGGTGCTTCGCGCGGCCATTACCGGTAACCTGCAGAAGGCACAAGGTGCGCCATTAAGCCTGAGCGCCGCTACGGCCAATAAAAACCAGGCCGATATTAAATACACAACCGGCAAAGCCGATAAAAACACGGTTCTTTATATTGCCTTCCTTCAAAAAAGTGCACAAACGAAGGTCGGGGGCGGTGAAAATAGCGGCCGCACTTTATCGCATGTGCAAATTGTACGGAAATTACAGAAGATAGCGCTGAGTAGCGAAGATGGCGAAACCAAAGTTCCCCTGCCTGCCGGTTTTGATAACCAAGACTGGGAGATCATCGGCTTTTTGCAAAATACCGGCACCGGCGTGGTGACGGGGGCCGCCAAAGCTTCAATTGTTGAGTAGCGCAGCTTAATCTAACTCAACAAACCGTTTTATCTATTTTTGCGTAACTTCACTTAAACTTTTAACGTGCCCCCAATGAAAGTCATAAAGGAGAAACATTCACTTGCTATGCGCTGGTGCCACTGGGTTAATTTCCCCATCCTAACCATCATGATATGGAGCGGGATGCTGATCTACTGGGCCAATGATATTTATTCCATTACCATTTTCGGCCACACTTTTGTCCGCTTCTTTCCGGATTGGTTTTATAAAACTTTAGGCATCCCGCAGCGCCTGGCCGAGGGCATGGCTTTTCACTTCCTGTTCATGTGGTTTTTTACGCTGAACGGGATACTGTACGTCCTTTACACCTTGTTTTCCGGCGAATGGCGGGAACTGGTGCCTAAAAGGAACTCATTCAAAGAGGCCTGGCTGGTGCTTTTGCACGATCTGCATATCCGCAAAACAGCCCCGCCGCAAAACAAGTACAATGCGGCACAACGCATCGCCTATACCGCTATTATTATCATGGGGTTCGGGTCGGTTATAACCGGGCTCGCCATTTACAAACCGGTACAATTTTATTACCTCACCTGGATATGCGGCGGATACCACTTTGCCCGGATTTTACACTTCGCCCTTACTATAGGCTATGTTTTATTTTTTGTGATCCATGTGGTACAGGTTTTCCTGGCGGGATGGAATAATTTCAGATCGGTAATATCTGGCTTTGAAGTGGTAAAGGAAGAGCCTGTGCCGGCGATTCAAACAGTACGCGAAGATGAAAAAGGCGAATAAAAAAATAAAAAAAGAGCTCACCGTTGAGCAAAAGATAAACCGGCGCAATTTTATCTCGTTCGGGGTATTCACCGTATTGGCGGCAGGCGCGTATGAAGGATGGCGCTGGCTGTATAAATCGCCGGATGAAGTGTCAGGAATAACCGCAGGCGCGCATAAACCATTGCGAAAAGCGCTGAATAAAACTGAAATATTTTTCAGACGGATAGCCTTCAGCGAAAACCACCTGGTAAAAACCTATCCGAAGGAAATGGCTGCCAAACACGTCAGGGTGAACAGCGATATCGGTATCGAGGCCAAAAAGAAATTCGACCCAGCACAATGGACGCTGCAGGTAATAAAAAAAGGCGGAGAAGTGCTTAAAATTACGCTGGACGAACTAAGATCATTGCCAAAAACGGAGCTTATTTACGATTTTAAATGTGTTGAGGGCTGGGACCAGATCTCGCACTGGGGCGGTGTAAAGTTCAGCGATTTTGTAAAACATTATCAGTTGGACGACTATGCCAAAATGCAGTACGTCGGCATGGAAACACCCGACAAAGGCTATTATGTCGGCATTGATATGCCCAGCGCAATGCACCCGCAAACCATCCTGGCCTATGAGGTAAATGAAAAGCTGCTGCCGCTTAATCACGGCGCGCCGCTGAGGTTGATCATCCCCACAAAATATGGCATCAAAAACCTGAAACGTATCGGAACGATTACCTTTAGCAATACCCGTCCGCACGATTACTGGGCCGAGCAGGGGTATGATTATTATTCGGGATTATAGACACGAATTAGACGAATTAAAGCGAATTGCACGAATTTGCTTTGGGTGATTTGGCGACAATCTTCTACAGGCTGAAATAATAAAAAAGGGCATGATCCTAAAACCATGCCCTCCCATATTTTGACTTCAGACTTTCGACTAAAGACTTTCGACTTAATACCTATAATATTCCGGCTTAAACGGCCCGTCAACGGTTACACCGATGTATTCAGCCTGGTCGGGATCCAAAACTTCCAATTCAACGCCGATCTTGGCAAGGTGCAAACGCGCCACCTTTTCGTCCAAGTGCTTGGGTAGGGTATAAACCTTGTTTTCGTATTTGTCGCCGTGGTTCCAAAGTTCCAGCTGGGCCAGGGTTTGGTTGGTGAACGAGTTGCTCATTACAAAGCTGGGGTGACCGGTGGCGCAGCCTAAATTTACCAGGCGGCCTTCGGCCAATACGATAACGTCTTTACCGTTGATGGTATACTTATCTACCTGCGGCTTGATTTCGATTTTAGTATCGCCGTAGTTGTCATTTAACCAGGCCATGTCTATCTCGTTATCAAAGTGCCCAATGTTACAAACGATGGCCTTGTCCCTTAGCGCGCGGAAATGGCTTTCGCGGACAATGTTCTTATTGCCTGTGGCGGTAACTACGATATCAGCCTCGGTGATCGCGGTTGACAGCTTCTTAACTTCAAAACCTTCCATGGCTGCCTGCAAGGCGCAGATCGGATCGATCTCGGTAACAATTACACGAACACCGGAATTGCGCAACGAATCCGCGGAACCTTTGCCCACGTCGCCAAAACCGCAAACAATTGCCACTTTACCGGCCATCATCACATCGGTAGCGCGGCGGATAGCATCCACCAACGATTCGCGGCAGCCGTATTTATTATCAAATTTTGATTTGGTTACCGAATCATTCACGTTGATAGCAGGCATAGGCAAAGTGCCGTTCTTCATGCGCTCGTACAGGCGGTGAACGCCGGTAGTAGTTTCCTCTGATAGACCTTTAATGCCCGCAATTAGCTCCGGGTATTTGTCCAAAACCATATTGGTCAGGTCACCGCCATCGTCCAAAATCATGTTCAAAGGCTGGCGATCTTCACCAAAAAATAAAGTTTGCTCAATACACCAGTCAAATTCTTCGGCGTTCATGCCTTTCCAGGCATAAACAGAAGTACCGGCGGCGGCAACGGCAGCAGCGGCATGGTCCTGGGTTGAAAATATATTGCACGATGACCAGGTAACTTCGGCGCCAAGCTCTTTAAGTGTTTCAATTAGCACTGCCGTTTGAATGGTCATATGCAGGCAGCCTGCTATGCGGGCGCCTTTAAGGGCCTTTGACGGGCCGTACTCTTTACGCAAAGCCATCAGGCCAGGCATTTCGGCTTCGGCTAACTCGATTTCTTTGCGGCCCCACTGTGCCAGCGAGAAGTCTTTTACCTTATATTTTACGTAGGCGGTTTCTGTTGTCGACATAAGCTTTTGTTTTTTGCGCAAAGTTAGGTAATTGCCTGATGAAATGCAACGTTAGTTGAGCGGGTTGATTTCTGAACCGCCAACGAAGCTACTATGAACTATCCCGCACGTGCGGGATGAACTATGAACCAAAAACTAAACCTCAATCATCTTCTGCTGCGGCTTGGCCAGTTTTTGGCCCTGGGCAAGTTTATTGTTTTGGGTCATGGAGAGGCTGCCATTGTAAACAGCGCCATTTTCAACCTGGAGGGTTTGGGTGCGTATTTCGCCGGTAACTTTACCGGTTGCTTTAATTTCGAGCGAATTGGTTTGGATATTTCCGGTTAACGTGCCGTAAATAACCATTTCTTTAGTGAGGACATTGCCAAGGATCGACCCTTTTTCGCCAAGTATGAGGCCTTCGTCAACCATAACATCACCCGTCACCTGCCCATCTATCCGGGCGAAAGCAGGGGCTTTGATATTGCCATCTATAATGCAGCCTTCGCTAATCAGGGTTGAAATAGACTGAAGGTCGAGTGAAACATTATCTTTTTTTGAAAAGAATGCCATAGCCCGTATGAATTAGTTGTTTAATGAAAGATAACTTATGGGGTTAATTGCCTTACCATTTTTCCGTATTTCATAGTGGAGATGGGTGCCGGTTGAGCGGCCTGTTGAACCCACCTCGCCAATTTTTTGACCGGCTGTAACGTCCTGGCCAACCTTTACGCTTATCCGTGAAAGGTGCCCGTATAGAGTTTCGAGATTATTATTGTGTGCGATCCGGACGCAATTGCCATAGCCGCCTGCCCACCCGGCAAATACTACCGTTCCGTTGGCAGTGCAGCGGGCATCGTCGCCCTTGTTCCCTTTAAAATCAATACCAGGGTGAAATTCGGCATCTGACGAGTTAAACGGATCGCTCCGGTAACCAAAATAGGAAGTTAACGCACTTATATGCGGGTATCCCATCGGCGTAAAAGCTACCGTATGCACCAGCCGGGTTAAATATTCATCATATAATGAATAAGCTTCATTGTCGCTGAGCTTGGCTGCTTCGGCATTGCCGTTGCCACCAACAGCCGTCGTGGAGAAACCCTTTAACCCCCTTTTTCTCAGGTAATCATTTATTTTTGACAGCTTACCTTCAATCGACTGAATGTAGGTTTGGGCATCGCTGCCCTTTTTAACCTCAGCTTCCTGGGCAGGCATTGAGCCTTTGAGCTTGGTGATCTGCGCCATAAGCTGCTTTTTCTCCACCTCCTGCCGGTTGTTTTGCGACCTCAAATAAATGATGACGCCCGAAAGCAGCATAATGACGGAAACTATGCCAACTGCATAGTGCCTGAGTCTGCTGATGTGTTTGGTTTTAACCCGTAAGGTTTTCGGTTCACTGTTTTTGTTGACAATTATTACCGTGCTGATGTCAGAAGGTTTTCCTTTCATTTCAAAGCTCCAAATAATTAAGGGACGGCAAGGTAATAATTACAAGTTAAAAAACAAGATTAATTATTAATAAAACTAATGTTAACTATAAGTAGTCAGGAAGTCGGAAAAGTCCGAAAGTCCGTAAGACAGAAAGCGGAAATGGTAAGCACCTTTTATTCAGCATTTAACTGAATGCGTCTTTCGGACTTTCGGACTTTCCCGACTTTTCGGACTCCTTTAAGCGTCAGCCCAATGTTATTATTCGTGGCGCGCGCTTTATAGTGATAATGATTTATTAATTTTGCTGAGAAATTTAAAACGAAAATGATGTATCCCGAATATTTAGTGACCCCGATGAGGGAAGAGCTTACCAGGGTTGGCTTCGAAGAGTTAAAGAACGCCGAAAATGTAACAAAGGCGATTGAAAGCGAAGGAACTGTTTTAGTGATGGTAAATTCAGTTTGCGGTTGCGCCGCGGCTAATGCACGCCCTGCGGCAAGGATAGCTGCCCAGCATGAAAAACACCCCGACAAGCTGGTTACGGTTTTTGCCGGAATGGAAACCGAGGCGGTTAATAAAGCACGTGCTTATATGCTGCCCTATCCTCCATCTTCGCCTGCGATGGCTTTGTTTAAAGATGGGAAGCTGGTACATATTATCGAACGTTACCAGATTGAAGGCCGCCCGGCACAGATGATAGCTGATAACCTGATCAACGCGTTTGAGCAGTATTGCTAACAAAATTTTTATACCTGTAATAAACCCCGGTCCGCAAAGCGCAGTCCGGGGTTTTATTTTTTTTTGGGATTATTCACGGTGTATTTGTTTTTCAGCGGTGTTCATGAGGTCGCTGCGCTCAGTTTCACCGATTACTTTTGATTACGCCGATTGCTTTTTCTTCCGGACTTTACTGACGTTCGGACTTGCGGACTAACAAATATAACCTTTCCCCAGCTTTTTCGTAAAAGTGCTGTAATTCACAAACTTGTCATAGTTAAAAATGAAAAGCACTCTGCTGTTTACAGCAATACTGGCGATAATATTGTTAAATGCGTGCCGGAAAGATTCCGCGCCCAAACCGGTAGCCCCCAGTCCGTTTAGCGCCGTTGATAAAGTTTTGCAGGATTCCGTCACCTTAAGATTTGGCAGCAAATTGTATGCGCTGATCACCGTCAACGGAAAAACAGTCTACAGTAAAAGCTGTGGCGGCTACCTCGACAGCACGGTTGAAAAAGTAGCTTCCTGCTCAAAATGGCTTTCGGGCGCAGTGCTGATGAGCCTGGTTGACGAAGGTAAAGTAGCGCTAACCGATACGGTTGGGAAATTTTTACCTTTGTTTAGCCGACACCATAAGGGCAATATTACGCTGGCCCAGCTGTTTTCGCATACATCGGGCTTCCCTGGCGCCTCCGCACAGGATTATGAGGACAATCAAGGCCTTACCCTGAGCCAGTGCGCCGACTCGATCGCCATAAATGTTCCCCTGGTAGCCCTGCCCGGTACTCAATTTGATTTTGGTAATGTGAGCATGCAGGTAGCAGGCAGGATATGTGAGGTGGTTTCGGGAAAGAAATGGAATGCCTTGTTTGCCGATAATATTGCCGCTCCGTGCAGCATGATCAATACCAATTTTGGGTTGGGTTTAAACCCATCTATTGCCAACGGGGCAAGCAGCTCAGCAAGGGATTATTCCTTCTTTTTATACATGATCATGAATAATGGCGTTGCTTTGAACGGCCGGCGTGTTTTAAGCCAGGCCGCAATAACCGCGATGGAACAAGGTGAAACAAACAAAGCTACTATCGTATATAGCCCTTATCCGGCTTCGATGCTTCCTGCCAGCAATTACTATGGCATTGGTAACTGGCGCGACGTGACCGCCTCCGGCGACTCGCTTATTGAAGGCAGTAGCCCCGGTGCATTTGGCACCCACCCCTGGATAAACCGCGAAAAGAAAATTACCGGCATTGTTTTTACGTACGTTCCGGGACAAATGAACCAGGACGGCAATGGCGCAACCATGGCCACCTGCCTCAAGATCAGAAAATTAGTAAGGGATATTGTTCAATAGTCTTACTTTTAAATAAGATATGACAATGCCCTTAGAGGGCATTTCTTGTTTTTGCGATGTTTGAAGTGACATGCCCGGTAAGGGCATTTTTTATTTCCACAATCCGGTAAACGCGATACTTCCCGTCTACTGCTAGCAGGTAAAAGAATTACCGTGGTTCCACGGCGCCGTTTGGAGACGTAAAATATTGCGTCTCTTTGATGCTTTCCTTATCTTCATTGCAGAATTTTTTACTTTATGGAAGAAGAAAAATCAGGCGCTCCCCATAAAAAGCCATCACATCCCGCAAAAAGGCACAAACAGGAAGTTTATACTTTGCGCGACATACGCGAATACCTGGGCGAATCGCTGCTCATCATTTTCAGTGTTTTGCTGGCTTTGGTTTTAACCGAATACATCAACAACCTGCATGAAAAAAGGCAGACCAGGGAATTGATGGAAAATATCAAAAACGAGCTGATCAAAAACAAACAGCTGGAAGTAGCCCAATATGCCTATCAACAAGAGGTAATAAAACGAATTGATTCGGCAATAAACGACCCTGCTTTGCAGCGCAAGATCATTGCCAATGGCGAATTTCATTATAAATATATTTTTTCAGGAGGCCATGGTGTATTGTATGGCGACCTGAGCAAAGTGGCCTGGGAAGTTGCCAAAAGCCAGAATATCTTCCCGAAGATAAATATTAAGCTGGTGGAGCAACTCACCGGTATTTATGATGACCAGGAGCGCATCGGCAAGCTGGAGGATAAAATCGGCAGTATATTTTTGAGCTATGAGTCGAGAAATGAAAACAACGCCCGCCAAACGCTTATCCTGATGCGCGACAATTACAAAGGCTGGGCGGTGGACCGAGCACCGGGGTTGATTTTGCAGTATAACGCTGCGATAAAGGCGATAGGGGAGCAATAGTAAAAACAATCTCTTTTTTGTTTCCCCGCCAATTATTATAAATTTGTATATTTTGTACGATGAAAAAACATACTGTTATCGAAACGCTGGATTTACTTAAGGATGAATTTGACACCGAGCGATTGATTGAAAAACTTTTGTTTATCGAAAAAGTTGAAAAGGGCCTGAAAGACGTTGAGGAAGAGCGAACGATGGATTACAGTAAAATTAAGAACAGGTTTTTTGCAAGATTTAGACAATTGTAAATAGATGCCGGCTACCTTAGTAAGGGAATGCTAGTCACCAATTGAATTAATTATAATAAAAGTTATTATCTTGATCATAACCAGTATCGTTTTTTAATTCTTCATCAATACTAAAATCTAAAAAAAACTGCTCTCTTGCGGCTTCCAGTTCGAACTCCATTGTTGCCTTCAAATCTTCTACCATTTTATCTTTATCAAAGAAGCCGGCACCATCCCCTTTTTTTATCATAAGTTGAGTATAAGCTCTTATAAAGGGATTTGAAAAAGAAAATGTATCCGAATTCTTGTCATAACGCAATATTTCGCCTCTGTCAGCTGTTGTCAGTTCCTCGACATATCTGCGCAAATTATTGGGTTTATACGAGGGATTTCTTTTTTTTATGACCTCGGAAATCTCCTTAACTGCGACAGACTCCTTTTTTTCGTAGCTTAAAATTGCTTTCAATATTTCTATAGGGGTTTCGTTTTTTCTATGTTGTATTTTGACAGCCATGTCGAATGTACCTTTAAAAGTGTCGGAGTTTTCATTTAAGTATAAATCAACTGCCGAATCAAGGTTCTTTTTTGTGATAATTAGCTTTTTACCTGATGTTTTCTCAATATTTTTTTCAATACAAATAAAAAGACACAATTGATGTGTCACTGATGCCAATCCACTTGAATAGGTTATTATTCGACGTTTGACATCTTGCTCAAAGTCAATATTTAATAATTTACAACCTGTATCGATAATTTTTTTTAGCTCGTTTTCAGACATAAGAGGGACGTAAATCTCAGAAATACGATTTTTCATTTCCGGATCATATTGCACTACTTGTCGCGCGGTGTTGACTGCGCCAAGTGCTACAATTTTTAGATGCCTATAATTAATCGACATATCCATAAATACTTTCATCACCTGCGCCAATTTGACCTTTTCTTGTTCGTCCATCTTATGAAAATCCTCTAATACCCAACAACACTTTGCTTCTCCAAAATATTTCGAAAGTGTTTGTGGCGTTATTGGCAGGTCTACGGCTCTTACTTTAGAAGCATTTTTACCAGTCGAGGATTCTCCACCTAACGAGGCCTTTATCCCGAAATAGGCGGCTGAAATCTCGCCTTTAAAACCATCATTTCGAGATTGTTGAGCAGACTGATCATAAAAAACCTCAAGTTGATTAAACGCGTCAATTATAAGTTCATTTAATGTAAGCCCTTTAATACACCTTGAAGTTATGTAACCCATATTTAACTCTTCCAATTTATTGACGAGAAGTGTCGTTTTTCCCGCTCCAGAATGGCCATAAACAATTATTTGTTTACCCGGCGTCATTAGAGAAGTCTTCAGTTGTTTTTTTACTGACTCACGTTCGACAAATGTCAGTGAAGCTGGCTGCGATGGCGTAAATACATCTTGAACGAGGAAACCCATTTTAGTTGTCATGTTTAGGTACATTTTAAAATGCAAGATATAAATTCCCTGCTGTATCAAAGAACTTCTTTTCAATACGACTGTTCATAATTCAGTCGACAGTGTTTTTTGTTTTCTTGAGCAATGATGAAGATCATATTTCGTAAATTTGCGATATGAACACCATTGCCGCTATAAAAACCCTCCCCGGCCGTTACTGCAATTCGCTTACCGAATATTCGCGGTTTGTAACGCGTGAGGTAGCCATAGGCGATGTGCCGATGGGCGGGAACAATCCGATCCGCATCCAAAGTATGACCACTACCGATACTATGGATACCATTGGTACGGTTGAGCAATCGATACGGATGATAGAGGCGGGCTGCGAATACGTGCGAATTACTGCCCCCAGCATTAAGGAAGCGCAGAACCTGGCCGAAATAAAAAAACAGCTGCGGGCGCGTGGCTATACCACACCCTTGGTGGCGGATATTCACTTTACACCGAATGCTGCCGAAGTTGCCGCGCGCATTGTTGAAAAAGTGCGGGTAAACCCTGGCAATTATGCCGATAAAAAGAAATTTGACCAGATAGAATATACCGACGCCCAATACCGGGGTGAACTGGACCGTATTTACCAAAAGTTTGCACCGCTGGTTAAAATATGCAAGGAATATGGCACGGCCATGCGCATCGGTACCAACCATGGCTCGCTGAGTGACCGGATCATGAGCCGTTATGGCGATACCCCGCAAGGCATGGTGGAATCGGCCATGGAGTTTATGCGGATATGCGAGGCACTGAACTATTACAGCCTGGTGATCAGCATGAAATCAAGCAATCCCCAGGTGATGGTTCAAGCCTACCGTTTGCTGGTAGAGACCATGGTTGCCGAGGGAATGAACTACCCCCTGCACCTGGGCGTAACTGAAGCTGGCGACGGTGAAGACGGCCGCATCAAATCAGCAGTAGGGATTGGCACGCTGCTGGAAGACGGTTTAGGAGATACCGTCCGCGTTTCTCTCACCGAAGAACCCGAAGCTGAAGCCCCCGTGGCTATTGCATTGGTAAGCAGATATGCGGAGAGAGCGAAAAGGAAAGCCACAGGGCAAGAAAACCTTTCACCTTTCACCTTTCACCTTTCACCTCATAATCCGTACGAATACATGCGCCGCGAAACTTACGAAGCCAATGCTTTTATCGGCGGCCATATGGTGCCGAGGGTGGTGGTTGATCTTTCGCAAAAGAACTTAAAAGATCCCGCGATATTGAATGATGCCGGTTATTTGTATTCGCCGGTGCTGGACAAATACAATATGGCCGATCAATCGGTTGATTTTGTGTATTTAGGTGATGGCCTGCCGTCGTTTAACTTCCCGGGCAACTTAAAACAGCTTTACAACTACGCAACCTGGCAAAAACTGGCCGACAAAACCATGTGCCACCCGGTTTTTACGCTTAAGGAGTTTATTGAGGCGGACGACCGCTCATCGGCCTTAAACCTGGTGCGGTTGAAAGATACAGATGTTGAAAGCGATGAATTTGGAGCGCTTCCATTTGACAGATCACTTGTTTTTGTGTTGGAAACAGATGAAGAACACGGCATGGCCGATCAGCGTTCTTTCTTTTTTAAGCTCCAAGAATTAGGGCTTGACGTGCCTGTCATCATTAAAAGAAGTTACGATTTTAAGACTTTAGACTCAGGACTTCAGACTCAGGACTTACAACTCTACGCTTCCACCGATATGGGCGCCCTTTTGGTGGATGGTTTTGGGGATGGTATCTGGATAGATGCGCCGCAAACACAGACGAAGGTCATCACCTCTACATCATTTGGCATACTGCAGGCTACCCGTTCGCGCATATCAAAAACAGAATACATATCCTGTCCCAGCTGCGGACGGACACTGTTCGACCTGATGGTAACCACCCAAATGATCCGCAGCAGAACAAGTCACCTAAAAGGTTTGAAGATCGGTATCATGGGCTGCATTGTTAACGGCCCCGGCGAAATGGCAGATGCCGATTACGGTTATGTTGGTTCAGGGCCTGATAAAGTTACTCTTTACCGTGGTAAGGAAGCGGTGAAGAAAAATATTGCTTCGACCAATGCGCTGGATGAATTGATAGGGATTATTAAAGAGGATGGGAATTGGATAGAGGCGGTTTAAGCGTCCTGTCATCTAAAAAGCTAACTGGCAATACGAAATCGCCTGAGACAGTTTTAAAGACTTTGCTGACAGGCACCCACTTCGGCATTGTATTAAGCACCCTCAACACTTCCGCATCGTCCAGGGGGCTTATCCTGTGAATTATTTTTGCCTTCTCCAGATAACCTTCCGGGCTCATAGTAAACGCAACAACCACCTTCCCATTTTTCATTCCTTTTTTCCAGCGTATGCTTTTACCTAAGAATTTTTGCAGTGCAACATTCCCACCCGGGAATTCCGGCGGAAAGGTTTCTTCTATGCTATATTTCAATTTCAATGTGTCATTATGTTGTTCTTGTAAGTTTTGAAGCAAATCCGGCGAGGTATCTTGCGCATAGGAATAGTAAAAGGCCAGGGTTAAAATAAATAGGATAACGATAAATTGAGGCTGATTAAAACAGATTGTTTTGGTTATCCTTTTTTTTGACGCCATGAGTCAGCTTTTATCGTTTTATCACCCTAATTCATAGGTTTAAATCCCGCAAACATATCGCCGGCCTCGGCCAACGTATTTATCGGCACGTAGTCGCAAGCCTCCCCATATTCGCCCCACATTTTCATAACCGCCGGATTGGAGTGCGCACTTACGATCGCTTCCGCAGAGAGCCATTCAAAAACCTCTAAAATCGTCCCGTCTTTTGCCTCCATGATGATAGATTCACGGTCAGTCACCAGGCCTTCTGCCTTAAGGCGTGGCAGATGGGTCTTCATCAATTCTTTTAAGCCTTGCTCTTTTCCGGGTTTAGGCCTATAACATGCAATTACAATCAGCCCCATAAATTTTTATTAAGCAATAAATTTACTTAAAAGCGCGACCAATGGCTATCGTACCTGTATTATTTTTTATCCACGCTGTATTTTCCAGGGCCGAGGAATATCAACCCGGCAAAAGTGATCGCATCTTCAATTGGATGGGCGGCATCTGACAAGCCGCCGTGCGCATATTGAGCCGCCGCTGCGACAAGCAGGTTGACCAGCAGCAAAATACAAACAGGCCTGAACCAAAACCCGATAATCAGGAATGCTCCGCCGACAGTTTCTACCACGGCGCACAGCAAACCCCATATCATCGGCATAAAATGGATACCCACATATTTGGTTGATTCACCCAACTGCTCCCACATCTTTTGACCGCCTAACAGCTTGGGATAGCCATGATAGATAAACATGATGCCCAAACCAACCCGGATAATCAACAATCCGAAGTTTTTGTAATTGCCTAATTTGCCTAATGCTGCCATATTTTAAATAATTGACACGAATTTATAATAACACGAATTTCACGAATTTTGGCGAATAGACACGAATTAATCTAAGCAATTGACACGAATTAAACGAGCTGGGACGAATTAAGCCAGTTGGGATCCATGCAATTCGTATCAAAATAAATTTGTGTTCATTCGTTCGCATTCGTGAAAATTAGTGTTTACATAAATTCGTGTTAATATATTTTCACGTGATTCTCGTCAACCTTTAAATTTATAGTTTTGCCCAGTACTAAACTGCAATTGTCCGGAATATGCCCTGCCGGGAAATCGAAGCAAACCGGGTAATCATACTCTTTCACTACTTCCATGATAATTTCCGGCACGGTTTGCCCAAAAGGTATTTCATTGTCCTTTACCTCTGTAAAACCACCAACGATCAGGCCTTTAAGCTGTTTTAGTTTATTGGCGCGCTTCAGGCAGCGCATCATACGATCGATAGCGTAAAGATACTCACCAACATCTTCGATGAAGAGTATCTTATCGCTGTAATCCAAATCCGACACGGAACCCGACACGGCAATTAATAGAGACAGATTACCGCCAACCAAAATACCCGAGGATTCACCACTGCGGTTGAGCGCATGTGAATCAAAGTGATAGCGAAGCGTTTCGCCAAACAAAGCTTTTCGCAGCGTTTCCAGCGAATGGGCTGAAGCGTCGGGTATATTCACCGGCATTTGCCCGTGGATGGTCTGCACGCCATGGTTGGTAAACAAGTGGGTATGTAAAACTGTAATGTCGCTAAACCCCACCAGCCATTTAGGGTTAGCAGCAAAGCGGCTGAAGTCTACCTTGTCGATCATCCGTACCGTGCCATAACCGCCGCGGGCGGCAATGATGGCTTTTATGTCATCATCATCAATAAAACGCTGCAGGTCACTGGCGCGCTGCTCATCATCGCCGGCAAACTGATGATAGGAAAGGTCAATCGTGTCGCCCAAAACAACTACCAGGCCCCAGCTTTCCAGTAGTTTCACCGCATCAGTCATTGGCGCAGGCAGCTTTTTAGCGGGGCAGGTGATGGCGATTTTATCACCTTTTTTCAGCGGCAAAGGGGCGGCTATTTCGGATTTCGAATGTTCGATTTCGGATTTACGTGCTGGGCGATTCATAGCCAATATTAGAAAAACTTCCTGACTTGGCGTTAATCTTTCCTATACCCTTTTACTTTCGGACTTTATATCACCGATTTTTTTTATTTGATTGCACCGATTGCATATCATTTTACCCAGGCCAATTCTTTCGGACGTTCGGACTTCCCGACTTTCGGACTAATCCCTATCTTTGCCCATTATTACAACGAATGTCCAAACTCAATAAATACAAGCGCTTTACGGTTACTTCGGCGTTGCCGTATGCTAACGGCCCGCTGCATATCGGGCATTTGGCCGGCGCTTACCTGCCCGCCGATATTTTTGTACGCTACCTCAGGCTGAAAAAAAAGGATGTAGTGTATGTTTGCGGTTCCGACGAACACGGGGCGGCCATTACGATAAAAGCCAAAAAGGAAGATACCA
>Ga0206949_1152_pt1 | contig 25061 bp, 19 predicted proteins | sample Alteio_BWOrgHeat_40_FD_153240 | JGI IMG/M metagenome (GOLD analysis project Ga0206949, IMG submission 153240) | Enriched cells from forest soil in Barre Woods Harvard Forest LTER site, Petersham, Massachusetts, United States -... | ecosystem: Environmental > Terrestrial > Soil > Temperate forest >...
CATTCTTTTTTTTTCACCTGCAATTCTTCCCATGGAGTTGACCCGTCTTTCTCGCGTATAAAAACAAGTTCATTCGATTCTGTAATAACGATCTCTGCGGTGGTGTATATTTTGCAGCCATCTAATAAATGTCCCCCAATGGTTTTACCCGTACTATCTGAAATGGATAAATGAATATGCGAGCCGTTTACAGAAAGCGTTCCCACCAGGCTAACTATTTCAAAATGGCCTTTATCGCTGTATCCTTTTTCCTGGTTGGCAAAACGGATATTGTATTCAGCAAGGCTGCCCACACAGGTATTGATCCAGCCTGCTGTTATCTTTTTTTCTTTCACAAAACTGTCGATGGATTTTTTCAGATCCTGCCCGGGTTTTAAACGAAACGCATGTGTGTTGTTCATAGACAAATTATTTTTACAGGATACAATGCAAAATACAATACAAATTATGCTGACAGTTTGTTTGAACATGTTGTGAAGATAGGATTAGTTGAAAAGGTTAAAAGGGTTAAACTGGGTTATAATTGTCGAGAAAGGTTAAGCCAATTAAAAAAATTATTATTTACTTATACATTGCGCTATTGAATTTGCAAAAAAATGAATTCTTTGCGAGTCTTTGCGCAAAACTTTGCGCCCTCCGCGGTTATAAATTGAGGCTATTAACCGCAGAGAAACGCAAAGTAATGCGCGCGGAGGGCACAAAGAATGGCTGATATTTCGCGTAGCCTTCTAATACAACACGTTATTTACTTCTTTAACCTTTTTAACCAGTTTAACCTTTCTTGACCTTTTTAATCACTCACAAATCAAAATCCACCATCACCGGAACATGGTCACTATACTGCGACCACTGATTATGGGCGCCTATCTCAACAGAAATTATTTTATCAGAAAGGTCTTTTGATACAAAACAATAATCAAGGTGAAAAGGTTTATCAGCGTGCCTGTAAAGATACCAGGTAGGATGCGCTTCTTTGCCATGTACCTGTGCATGATGCAGATGATAAACAGAGTGAATATTTTCTTTGGCGAGTTTATCCACCACATGCGAATGATTGCCGGTGCGGTATTTTTTATCAAAGATCGTATTGCTGTTAAAATCGCCTGCCAATACTGTTTGGGTACGTTTGATCTTTTTTTGGTATTGATGAATAGCTTTCCAGATCTGTGCTACGTATGTTCCATCAGGATCCTCCGGGTTATTGGCCCAGATGGCAAACAGGGTAAAATCAAAACTGCCGCCGGTAACAGAAATGGGAACAATCAATTTAATAGATGGATCATGGATCCGGATCTTTTTAAGCCGGAATGCTCCGTAAGAAAAAATTCCCAGCCCTTTATTGGTGTTCTCTCCAAACCAAAGCACATGGGTTGGTTTGGGGGTATTATCGGGAAACAGAAGTTTATCCGGGTGTTCGCATTCCTGTACAACCAATATATCCGGTTTATGGGCAAGTATTGCCGCCGCTTTTTTGCGGAAAGCCATATTGCAGTTCCAGGTGATGAGCTTCATTGTTTCACAATTTAGGGAGCCCGCTAATAAAAGTTTGCATTTCTTCTATAATGTATATGCGAAACGCTCCGCAATCTTTATCTTACGGTTCCTAAAACCACTGCCATGCGTTTGCTGCTTGCTGCCTGTATCAGCTTCTGTATCATTTCCGTTTCCGCCCAGGATTATTATTTATTTGTTGGCACATACACTGCCGGCAAAAGCAAAGGCATCTATGTATATAAATTCAATTCGCGTAACGGCGAGGTTGAATGGGTGAGTAATACGGACAGCAGCTCCAACCCTTCCTTTGTGCGTATTGCAGCCGATGGCAAACATTTGTACGCGGTTAATGAGATCAGCCGCGATAAGGCCGGCCTGGTTGTGTCTTATGATTTTGATGCGGCAACCGGCAAATTAACTTATCTCAATTCGCAATCCAGCGGCAGCGAAAATCCCTGTCATCTTTCATTGACCAAAGACGGCAAATGGCTGGCTGTGGCCAATTACAGCGGCGGCAGCCTGGCTGCCTTTCCCATAAATGCAGATGGTTCGCTGAAACCCTTCACACAACACATCATCCATACCGGCAAAGGCTTTAATCCGCAGCGCCAGGAAAAACCGCATGTACATTCTGTATTTTTTTCGCCCGATGAAAAATATTTGTTGAGCCCCGATCTCGGGCTTGACCAGGTGAGTATTTTTAAATTCACCAAAACAGATAAGCAGCCGCTGAAGCCGGCGCCGGTTCCTTTTATAGAAGCTATGCCGGGAAGCGGTCCGCGTCATCTGGATTTTTCTCCGAACGGAAAATTTTTATACATGATAGCAGAGTTGAGTGGAACCGTATCTGCTTATACTTATAAAGACGGCAAATGCAAACTCATACAAACAGCAGCTACACATCCTTTGGATTTTAAAGGCCAACCCGGCAGCGCCGATATTCATGTTTCACCGGATGGAAAATTTTTGTATGCCTCCAACCGCGGCGAAGAAAATAATATCGCGATCTTTTCTGTTGATGAAGCCAGCGGAAAATTAACGGCCATAGCCTACCAGCCTGTTAATGGCGCGCAGCCAAGAAATTTTATGATCGATCCGACAGGAAATTATTTATTGGTGGCTAATCAAAAAACAAACAATATCGTGGTGTTCAAAAGAGATAAAACAACCGGCCTGCTGCAGTCAACATTGCAACATATTGAAGTGCCCAGCCCGGTTTGTTTACAGATGCTGAAGAAATAAAATCACAGAATCATTAAACCAAAGCCATGCAACACTGGAAGATCAAAGCCTCACTGTTCATCAACTATTTTGTGTTTGCCATTCTGCTGAACAGTGTTGGCATCCTCATTCAGAAATCGATCAACACATATCATATCGATGAGCTGAAAGCCAGTTCCCTCGAAGCTTTTAAGGATCTGTCCATTGCATTTGTATCTTTTATCGTCGGCTCTTTTCTTCCCAGGCTTGGATATAAAAAAGGAATGCTGATCGCGCTTGCACTTGTTTTTTTGGGTTGTTTGGGAATGTATTGGGGCAACTCATTTACTTCAGTAAGGATATTATTTGCGTGTGTAGGTATTTCATTTGCCGTAATAAAAGTATCTGTGTATTCCCTTGTTGGGTTAGTTACCAATAATGATAAAGAGCATAAAAGTTTATTAAGTTCTATTGAAAGCTTTTTTATGATCGGGATCGCGTCCGGCTTTATTATTTTCCCGCTTTTTTACAGCGACACAGACCCTGATGCCTGGTTGCGGATCTATCTCGTGCTTGCGGGCGTTGTGGCGGTCTCGTTCCTTATCTTATTTTTTTCCGATTTCACATTGAATTATCAGGTACCTGGCGTCAACTTAAAAGATGATTTTATTGAAATGCTGTCCCTGCTAAAACGCCCGCTGGTATTGGTTTTTGCTGTTGCGGCTTTTATGTATGTAATGACCGAACAAGGCATCATGAGCTGGCTGCCCACATTCAATCAAAAAATTCTGCACCTTCCTGAAAAGACCAGCGTTTACATGGCCGTTATACTAATGCTTTCGATCGCGTTGGGGAGATATATCTGTTCGTTGCTCATTAAGCGGATATCATGGTTCTACATTTTAACAGGTTGCCTGATCGGCGCGGCACTGATGGTTTTGTTTGTATTGCCGCAAACACAGCAGCTTCCGTCAAAAGAAATTCAATCGTTAAGAGACGTGCCTGTGATCGCTTATGTATTTCCGCTGATCGGTTTTTTTCTCGCGCCCATTTACCCGTTGGTCAATTCATATGTATTAAGCAATACCGAAAAAATATTTCACAGCCCCATGGCATCGCTGCTGGTATTTTTCTCCGCTGTTGGCGGAACATTGGGTTCAAGGCTGGTTGGTTATTTATTTAAAAATATTGGCGGTGATAAAGCATTTTATTTTTCACTCATCCCGATGTCTGTATTGCTCATTTGTCTTTTTGCTTTTAAAAGATTACAGGGGAAACCAAAAACCAGCTAAGCAAAAACAGGAATATGGTTCGCACTTCTTTTTTTATGATCGAACAATTGTCGCCATTGTATGAAGATGTACAGATGAGCGAGGTCTTTTCCGATTCAAAATATTTTGTGGATTGCGTACCGCTCTCTTCTGTTCAAGATATCTTATCGCAATATGAAACAGAAAAAAAGGCCGCAGGCTTTGACCTGAAAAGATTTGTTCAAACACATTTCCGCCTGCCCGCTGAACCCGATAACAGTTACCGCTCTGCAGATAAACCTTTGACAGAACATCTCTCGCTTCTATGGGATGTGCTGACAAGAACGCCGGATGATCAAGGCGGTACATTAATATCATTGCCTAATAAATATATAGTACCCGGCGGCCGTTTCAGGGAAGTATATTATTGGGACAGTTATTTTACCATGCTTGGCTTACAGGTATCCAAACGTGTTGATATTATAGAGAACATGGTGAGCAATTTTGCTTATCTCATCGATACGGTTGGATTTATTCCGAATGGCAACCGCACGTATTATCTCGGCCGTTCACAACCGCCATTTTTTTCATTGATGCTGGGAATACTTGCAGAAGAAAAAGGAAATGATGTGTTATTGAATTATCAATCGCAGTTAGAAAAAGAATATGCATTCTGGATGGATGGCGCAGAAAGTTTATCTGAATCAAATCCTGCGCACCGGCGTGTTGTATTATTGCCGGACGGAAATATCCTGAACCGTTATTGGGATGATCATGATACGCCGAGGCCCGAAGCTTTTACAGAAGACAAACATATTGCGCAGCAATCAGGCAGAAATATTTCAGAAGTGTACCGCGATATCCGCGCTGCGGCTGAATCCGGCTGGGATTTCAGCAGCCGATGGTTTCGTGACGAAAAAAATATGGAAACAATTCAAACAACCCGGCTGCTGCCTGTTGACCTGAATTGCCTTTTATTATTTCTCGAACAAATGCTTGCAAACATTTACGGCAAACGCGCGCCGGGACTGAGCCGCGACATGAGCCAGAAAGCTCACAACCGGAAAAATGCCATCCAGCAATATTGCTGGAATGAAGAGCTGGGTTTTTATTTTGATTATCATTTCATCGATCAGAAACAAACGGATGCGTTTACACTTGCAGGCGTTTATCCATTGTTCGTGAATATATGCGGCTTTGAAAGATCGATCCGTGCGGCAGAATGTATAGAAAAGAAATTTCTGAACTCGGGCGGAGTTGTTACCACACTGAATAAAACCGGCCAGCAATGGGATCTGCCCAATGGATGGGCGCCGCTGCAATGGATCGCATACAAAGGTTTACAGAATTACAGCCATCACGCACTTGCTGATCACCTCAAACAGAACTGGATGCTCAGTAATGAAAAAGTTTATGCAGCAACGGGCAAAATGATGGAGAAATACAATGTAACCGATACCGAAACAAAAGCCGGTGGCGGCGAATATCCCAACCAGGATGGGTTTGGCTGGACGAATGGCGTGTACTTAAAATTTCTTGCAGAAAATAAATCCTGATGTTATTACTCTGCGTCTCAGCGGTGAAAAAATAATCGGGAAGTCGTAGAGAACCCCATTCTACTAATCCTTCCGATGTTTATGTGGATGACTTTTTTGCGGTGTATATAATTTTTTTTCTGCTTCTACTGCTATCCTTCTTTGATTCTGCAAAACACCCAGCCCGATCAATGCAATGCCCGCTGCAATGAAGAGGTATTGGACAAGAAAAGTTTCTGCCAGCAATAACATCAGCATAAAAATAAAAATGCAGAGTAATACGCCCTGCAGCATAATAAGAAAAGAATAAAACCGGGTTTTCTTCATGATACAAATAATGGTTACCCCACTAAATACGCCAACAACAGAAAATAATATCCAGCCAATAGGTGCATAGCTGTCGAAAACTGTACCGTTCAATAAATAATAAGGGAGGCCCAATGAACTGCCTGTTGAATCATTGATCATTTGATAACTGCCATACAATGAACTGATGCAAAGCAGGAACAGGATGGCAATCGACAATTGGCGGGCAACTTTCATTTCGCTTAGGGGTTGGGTACAAAGTAATACAAATAGACCGGAACTATTGTACTGCTGTTGCCCGGGAATTAAAATACGGGGAAACTCCCATTCACGTACGGGAGATTTACCGACAAGTTTAACCTCTCCAAAAACGCTGCGCCTCTGCGTCTTTGCGGTGAAAAAAATAACCGCAGAGACGCAGAGGCGTGGAGTTTTTTAACAGCCACGATATGTTAGCAATAATTATTTTTTTGTACTCAATACTTCAATATCAAATACCAGCACACTGTTTGGCGGTATCGCTTTACTGCGGCTGCGGATAGTGTAACCGAGCCCTGATGGAATGATGATCCTGATCTTGCCACCCACTTTACACATCGGCACAGCGATCTGCCAGCCTTTGATCAGCCGCTTGAGCGGGAATACCGCGGGTTTATCCTTTGTCTGGTCAAAAATACTTCCGTCTTTGAGCAAAGTGCCTTTATAAAAAACCGTTACGGTATCATTCACTGAAACATATTCGCCTGTTCCTTCTTTTAAAATATGATAATATACGCCGTCTTTACTGCCGGTTGTATCGATCTGTTTATTCTTTACTGCTGCAAATATCATTTGTTGATCCTGCTCTGCCTGTTTTGCACTGTCGGCATTTTTTGTCCAGTCGATCGTTGGCCTTTGCGTAGTTGCCGAGCGGTTAAACACATCGCCATATTTTGCCGAAGCATTTTGAAAACCGCCGTTCCATAAATAAAATTTTCCATCGGCAACACCGCCGCCGTAATCGATCCTGTCGCCTGCTTTGCCTGTTGCATCATATGAGAAAGTGCTTTGCGTTAATTCTTTCCATTGGCCATTTTCTTTTTGCACCCATTGATTTCCAAAAAAAGCTTTGCGCTGCAACTGTCCGTTCAAACCAACAAAATTTTCATTGAACGAATATAAATTGTGTAATGTGCTCCCATCATGCGGTGCGCGGAAACAGGCAATGAGTTTCCATTTCTGTAATTCAGGTATAAAGAAATAACCGGTGTACGTAGTGGTTTGCGTAGCGCTGTCGGGCAATGCAGTAACCATCAGTTTATAGGTCTGGCCGGTTTTCCACGGGTATATCCAATGACTATGCCCGCCTGTTCCTTCATTACCAAATCCATCCGCAAAAACGTCTATGCCTTTTGCCATCAATTGCACTTTGTTTGAATCGGCAACTTTGTTTCTGTCAACTGCTTCATTGCCCGCGTCCCATACAGAAAAAATTACACGGCGTTCAGTTTCACTATTTACCTGTATCCCAAAATAACCGCGTGCAAAACCACAGGCCATATAATAACTGTGTACGATATCTGCACCGGCAGGAATGGTGATCTCATTATAAAATGCAACGGCTTTTACACTATCCGGTAAAGGATAACGCAGGTGCACGGAAGCGGCATTGCGCCTTTCTTTGGGGTTGAAATGTATATCAGCGGTAGCAGTTCCGGATAATTGAATGGATTGAATATCTGCGATGGTATTGCCTGCTTTTTTAACTGCGGAAATAGTGATGCTGTAAAAGCCGCTGTCTTTTATAGTAACCGAACCGGCTTTTATCATCTTACTTGTTTTTGATGATGGAACATTCAGTAAAAGGTCTTTCCCGGCAACAGATAATTTAAGCGTTGTACCGGCAGTGGTATTTTTAGTATTCAGGCCGATGGTAAGGTCTCCCGCTTTGCGGATATAAAAGAAATAAGTGAGGTGTTGTTTTGTATCTGTCCAGTTTTGTACGCCGTTCTTTTCTGAGAACATGGATGATTCATCTTTCTCCGCAGGAACAGCGTAGCCGGTATACGCAGGGATCGTGATGGTTTGCGCATTAACAGTTATCGTAAAAAATGCTGTAATGATGCATAAGAAAGTGCGGAGCATGGCTGGATGTTTTGGTGATCAAACTTAGTGAAAGAAACCGATCATTTTCACGCAAAGGCGCAAAGGTATTATCGCTTATGCCGCTTTGCCCCTCTGCGTGAAAAAAAATCATTTGCTTTTCAGAAAATCACGAAACCAATACCCCGAGTTTTTGATCGTACGCAGCTGCGTTTTGAAATCCATGTGGATCAAACCAAATCTTGCGGCATATCCTTCCGACCATTCAAAATTATCAGTAAGTGTCCACGCAAGGTAACCGCCCACATTCACGCCTTCTTTTTTTGCTTTCAGAACGGCGGAGAGGTATTGCTGAAAATAATCGATACGTTCCGTATCATCTACCACCCCATTGATCAGTTCATCTTTAAATGCCGCGCCGCCTTCGCTGATAATGATCTTGGTAACGCCGCCATACAGCCAGAAACGTTTGATCATTCGGTAAAAACTTTCTGCATTGATCTCCCAGCCCATTGCCGTATGCGGCACTTTGCGGGCAGCAGCTTTTACTTCAGATGCATGCAGATACGGAATAAGTGCATTGTATTTAACCGTAAGCGGAAAATAATTCTGCACACCGATAAAATCAAAATTGAATTTCATGCGCTCGGTATATTTCCATGCTTTATTGTGGAAATGCAGTTTATCAAGCAACGGAAAATTCTCTTCCTGCGGGTAACCACGGCCCAGTGCGGGTTCTATGAATAAACGGTTCAGCAATGCATCGGTTCGTTTTGCAGCGAGTATGTCTTCTTCTTTCTGTGTGTACGGCATTACTTCACTGCAGGAAAAACTGGTTCCGATATTTGCTTTGGCAACCAATGAACGGACAATGCGCCCGCCTTCCGCCTGGCAAAGCGCGGCATTATGTACCGCCGGTAAAAAATTACTTAACCCGGTTTTTCCGGGCGCATGCAAACCCAACATATAACCGAGCGAAGTAAAACCCATCGGCTCATTCAGCACGATCCAGTTCTTTACTTTATGTCCATACTCTTCGCAACAAACCGTTACAAAACGGGTGAACCATTTCAGCATCTGGTGGCTTGTCCACCCGCCATTCTTCTGCAATTCATGCGGAAGATCCCAATGATATAAAGTAACATACGGCGTTAACCCAAGCTCCAGGCATTCATCAATGAGTTTGTGGTAAAATACAATGCCTTCTTTATTGATGCGCCCAACGCCTTCCGGCAAAATGCGGCTCCAGGAAATAGAAAAACGGAACACGGTAAAACCCAATGCTTTTACCAGCATCAGGTCGTCTTTATAACGGTAATAAAAATCGCAGGCTTCATAAGGTTTTGCGCCGCCTTTTATTTTTCCGTTCCGGCGCGAAAAAACATCCCAGATAGATGGGCTGCGGCCGTCAACATTCCATGCGCCTTCATTTTGTGCAGCAGCCATGGCCACGCCCCACATAAAATCAGATCCAAAGGAGCGGCATGTTATTTTCTGGTGGTAGGGCAAATGGAAATATTTACACAAAAGTGAGTATATCCTGTGTGAAGTAAATATTAATCTTTCATTACGTTTTGGTGAACCCGGAAAAATAATTAATCAAACGTTTGTTTAATTCAAACATTTGTTTAATTTTGCCCCTTCAAACAGAAGAATATGATCAGTGACAAGAAAGAACATATCATGGATGCGGCCATAGAACTCTTTGCTGAAAAGGGTTTTGAAGGAAGCTCCATCCGTGATCTCGCTGCAAGCGCCGGTGTGAATGTGGCCATGGTGAATTACTATTTTGGTTCCAAGGATAAACTTTTTGAAGCCATTGTAGAGTACAAAGCCAGTTTTATGCGTGGCAAATTAGACGAGATCGTTGCCGATGATACACTGGATGAAATGGGAAAAATGGATAAAATTATCGAGAGTTATGTCCAGAAGATCCTGACGCAGCCGTCTTTCCACAGGATCTTATACCAGGAACTGCTGATGGGCGACCGCGAAACGATGCATAAAACCATCATCAGCATTTTTGTCAAGAATACCAAGACCATACGCACGATCATCGAACAGGGAATGAAGAAGAAATTATTTAAAAAAGTGGATCCGGAATTAACGATGGCTACGTTGATAGGGACCATCAACCAGGTAATGTTATCAAAAGCCATGTGTACAATGCTGATAAACCGTGAAGAAAGTTTTGATCCCTACACCGATACAGCTTTCAGGAACCGTTTGGTTAAACACCTGAAACAGGTAATGCACGATTATCTGCTTAATAAATAACAAACAAAATAAAAACTACAAACCATTTATATGTCAGAGCAAGCAACCAAAGAAGAAAAAAAATCACCGGTAAGAACGATCATCATTGTATTGGTTTTATTAGTGGGTGTTTATTTCGGTTACAAAAAAGTGAATTTCATTTTAACGCATGAAACAACGGATAATGCGCAGATCGAAACACAGATCACACCGGTATTGCCGCGTGTGGCAGGGTATGTAAAAACCATTGCCGTGAAGGATTATGATTCAGTAAAAACAGGCCAGTTGGTTGTTGAACTGGATGATGCAGAATTACAAACACAGTTACTGGAAATGGAAGCCGATTACAAACAGGCGCAGGTTGATGTGGTAAATGCAAATGCCGCACTCAACAATGCCAATGTATCGCTTCGTGTAAATAAAGGCGGCATCGACCTCAGCGAAATGCGCAAACAAAAAGCAGAAGCGGATCTCAAACGCGACCAGGCGCTTTTTAACGACCAGGCGATCACCAAAAAACAATTGGACGATTCAAAGTTCAATGTGGAAACAGCAGGGCAGCAGGCCGAGAACAGTAAAACGGATCTTACCGCTGCGCAGAGCCGCATCGCTGTATTGCAGGCCGGGGTTGAGAAAGCCGCTGCAGGGCTTGATGTAAAAAAAGCAAAGATCGAAGAGACCAAACTAAAACTTACTTATACAAAAATATATGCACCGCAGGCAGGCAAGATCGGAAAGAAAAATGTTTCCGAAGGGCAATATGTGCAGGCCGGCACACCATTATTTTCAATTGTAAATGATACAACCTATTGGGTAGTGGCCAATTTTAAAGAGAACCAGTTAAAGAAATTATATCCCGGCAAGGAAGTGGATATTGAAGTGGATGCATTTCCCGACCTGAAAATAAAAGGCATCATAGAAAGTTTGAGTGACGCAACCGGCGCTAAATTTTCATTGCTTCCGCCTGATAATGCAAGCGGCAACTTTGTAAAAGTAACACAGCGTGTGCCCGTAAAGATCCAGATCAAAGACATCAGCAAATACCGGAACATGTTGAGAGCGGGATTAAGTGTATTTGTTGTGGCAGAAACCAAATAAGCGGAAGAGAAAATAAATAATTATGGCAACGCCAAGAGGATTTGCGAGAGCGATCATTGTTATAACAACCGTTACTGCTGCGGTGATGGAGTTGATTGATACTTCCATCGTAAACGTGGCCCTGAGCGATATGAGCGGCAGCCTTGGCGTGAATATTGAAGACATCAGCTGGGTGATCACTTCCTATGCAATTGCAAATGTGATCATCATTCCGCTAACGGGTTTTCTTGCAGAATATTTCGGAAGAAAAAATTATTACATCGTTTCGATGATCATTTTTACGGTCGCTTCGTATATGTGCGGGCAATCGAGCAGCCTTGTAGAAATTATTATCTGGCGTTTTATACAGGGTGTTGGCGGCGGTGCTCTATTATCAACTTCACAGGCAATTTTATTTGATGCATTTGAAGTAAAAGACAGGCCCATCGCATCAGGATTGTTTGGAATGGGAATCGTACTGGGCCCAACACTCGGTCCAACATTGGGCGGTTATATCATCGACCACGCATCATGGCCATTGATCTTTATGATCAATATCCCGATCGGTATACTCGCTACTTTTTTAGCGTTCACATTCATTGATAAAAAAGAAGGCGAGGGTACGAAGAAAAAATCGATCAAGATCGATTATACGGGTATACTTCTGCTGATGGTGGGCATCGGTTGTTTGCAGTATGTATTGGAACGCGGCGAATCGGAAGACTGGTTCAGCAGTAATATCATACGCATTACTTCCGTGCTGGCATTTATTGGTATGGTTGGATTTATCTGGTATGAATTAAAGATCAAAGCGCCGGCCGTAAATCTCAGGGTATTAGGTAACCGTAACCTTGCATTCACTACCATATTTACGTTCGTTGTCGGGTTAGGATTATTCACTTCCGTATTTGTGTTTCCCGTATTGGCCCAGCGCACATTGGGTTTCACGGCATATGAAACGGGGTTGACCTTATTGGCGCCAACATTAATTACGGTGCTGATGATGCCGATCATCGGTAAAGTAATGAGTAAAGGCGTATCGCCCATTCCATTCGTGGTGATCGGATTTTTATTGTTCGCAGCTTATTCGTGGATGAGTGCATCCGTTAGCCCGGATGTTGGCAAATGGGATTTCTTTTTACCGCTTGCTTTAAGAGCAGTAGGCATCAGCATGGTGCAGTTGCCATTGATCAACCAGGCCGTTGCGGGATTGCAGCCAAAAGATTATCCGTCCGGTATTGCATTGAATAATATGATACGCCAGTTAGGCGGCGCATTCGGAATTGCACTCGCGAATAATTATATCGCACATCAATATGCGCAACACCGGTACGATCTCGTAACAAAAGTAACCGGCGAATCGCAGATGTTTTTAGAACGCAGCAATACCATCGCACAAGGGATCATTGCAAGATCGGGAGATGTGGCAGGCGCAGGTACCAAAGCATTGGCAACCATCAATGGCATTGTAGACAGGCAGGCATATTATTTATCCTATCTCGATACATTCCGTTTGATCACTATATTTTTTATACTGGTGATACCGCTGGTTGCATTTTTAAGGGTGAAGAAAAAATCAAAAGCAGAAGTAGCGGCGGCGATGAAAGCTGCGGCGGATTCGCATTGATCTTTCTGAAAATAATATTAAAAGCAGAATCGAAATAACATGAAAAGAATATTTATTACCGCCATCACATTTTTTACCGTGCTTTCTTTGAACGCGCAGGTTACTGTGAACAATGAATTGAAAAACCTGATCGCGCAATCGTTCAGTTATTTTCCGAAAGTAAAAGAAGTGCAGAATACCGTTGTTACAGCGCAGGAAAAAGTGAATCTGTCCGAACTGAATAAGTTCCCCGATATCACAGCCGATGCATCGTATGCCTATGTACGCCCGAAAGTGGAGATCCCGCTGAATGGAGAGAATTTCCAGTTTGCACCGGTGCATAATTTCAGCGGTGCATTCAATGCAACCTATGGCCTGTTCGACTTTGGCCGCCTGCAGGCAAATGTGCAACGTTCAAAAGATGACTTGCAATATGCAAAGCATAATGTGGATTATACCAAATCGCAACTGGCTTACCAGGTTGCCATGATATACTATAATGTTGTGTATATGCAGAAAGCGATCACCATACAGGACAGTGTATTGAGTTTTCTGGATGAAAATAAAAAGATCGTTGAGAGCCAGTTAAAAAATGGTACGGCATTGCGGATAGACCTGCTGAACATACAGGCTTCTATCGATAATGAAGATAACCGCAAGGTTGACCTCCAGAACAGTTTACAAAAACAACTGAACCTGCTGGAATATACAACGGGTGTTAAACAGGCCAACGGAACAAAGTTCGATTTTGATATCAATCTCGTGGATGTGAACAGTGCACTGGGTGTTGCACAAACCAATAACCTTGATTTTATTCTGGCGAAAGACAAGATCAAACAGGCAGAGAGCGATCTCGCGATCACAAAAGTTGCTGATAAACCTTTTGTAGGATTAAAAGCAGGCGCCGGTATAAAGAATGGTTATGTTCCCTATATCGACGACATGAAATTCAATTATATGGCCGGTGTTTCTTTTTCAATGCCGATATATAATGGCGGGAAAAATAAACAGCAGCAGAAATTACAACAGAACATCATCAAACAGAATGAAATGGCTGTTGAAACCCTAAGCAGTACTTATAAAAAAGATATTGAGCAAGCCCTTACAGATATTGCGAGCAACCTCGCCAGGATAAAGAATACCAGCGGCCAAACCGAACAGGCACAGGCCGCGCAGGTCCTCGCCACCAACCGTTTAAAAAGCGGCACGGGAACAAATCTTGAAATAACCAATGCCAGCGCCAATGTACAGCGTGCGGCACTTACGAGGCTGCAATACGATTATCAATTGTGTTTGGCGAAATTAGAATTGACGAGGTTGATGGGGTATCAGTATTGGTAGAAGTTAGAAGTCTGGAGACTGGAGTTAGGAGTCTGGAATAAATCTAACTCCAGTCTCCAGACTTCTAACTTCAGACTCACAATCACCTTGCCTCAAACCAGATCGGCGAATCATCATCCACCATTGCATTGTAGTTAATAAATAGCTCCTCTCCTTTTTCAATGTCACGAACGGTTTTGATGGTCATCAGTTCATCATCAAAATCCATTTCATAATCGCAGTTGGCGTTGTAAGAATGATTGTATAAAGAAAGATAGCCTAATGCAATACAGGCTTTTCTTCCATCTTCGCCCCAGGAAAAGATATAGTCGTACAAAAGCGTTTCTTCCACGCGTTTTCTATCTTCCATACTCAATACAAGCACCGGCGATATTTCTATAGTTGTATCGGCCGCGATCATTTCTGATGCAAATACACCTCTTCCCCGTTGATCAGATGGCGCTACAAATAATATAGGTAATATCATGATCGCTAAGGTATATTGAAATATGAATTGATTGTGAAATTTTGAAATTGGGAAATTGGAAAATTATCTTATGAGTCCCGCGAGGAATAATTAGTAATTATTAATTATTAATTACTAATTACTAATTAAATTGCCCCCATGTCACTCGAATTAGAACAACCCGATATTTTGGAACAGTTTGAGCAACTGATCGCCAAAGAAGATAAACTGGAGATCCGTGAATTCCTGGATGACCAGAACATCAGTGATGTGGCCCACCTGATCAACGAATACCCGCAATACGAAGCGCAGATCATTGCCAATATGGCCATACACCGCGCTGCCAGTGTGTTTAAGATCCTTGATATTGCACAACAGAGAGATATTGTTAAAGAATTACCGGCTTCCAAAACTGCAGAATTACTGAATGAATTACCCGCGGATGACCGCACAGATTTCCTGGAAGAATTACCCAAAGCCGCGATCCGCGATCTCATCAAATTACTCGACCCTGAAGAAAGAAAGATCACACTTTCTTTATTAGGTTATCCCGAAGACAGCGTGGGCCGTTTGATGACGCCGGATTACGTATATGTGTACCTGCACAACACCGTAAGCCAGATCTTCGAAACCATCCGCAAACATGCAAAAGGGAGTGAAACGATCGATGTAATTTATATTATTGATGAAAGCGGTTTATTGATAGATGATATCCGGATCCGCGATGTAATATTGGCATCGCCTGAAAAAAGAGTGGATGAAATTATCGACGGCCGTTTTGTTTCACTCAACGTTCACGACGATCAGGAACATGCGAGCCAGGTTTTTAAAATGAATAACCGCGTGGCATTGCCGGTGGTGGATGATAATAATATTCTGCTCGGCATCGTAACCATCGATGATATGTTATGGGTGGCCAATGAAGAGTTCAGTGAAGACATGCAGAAAATGGGCGGTACCGAAGCATTGAATGAACCGTACCTCGATATTCCCTTTTATAAACTGATGCAGAAACGCGCGGGCTGGCTGATCATTTTATTTTTAAGTGAAATGCTCACTGCCACAGCGATGGCCTATTTTTCAGACGAGCTGTCAAAGGCATTGGTGTTGTCCATATTTGTACCATTGATCATGTCGAGCGGCGGAAACAGCGGCTCGCAGGCATCTACCTTAATTATCCAGGCGATGGCGGTTGGTGAAGTGGCCATTGCAGACTGGTGGCGTGTGATGCGGAGAGAAATATTAAGCGGCATCACTTTAGGAAGCATATTAGGTATCATTGGTTTTATCCGCATTGCGGCATGGCACCAGTTAATGGTGCATGGTGTAATACAGGATCTTTACGGCCCGCATTGGGTGCTCATTGGTTTTACCATTAGTTTTTCATTGATCGGTGTTGTGCTGTGGGGAACACTTGCAGGCTCTATGTTACCGATCATTCTTAAAAAATTAGGCGCTGATCCGGCCGCATCATCCGCACCATTCGTAGCAACACTGGTTGATGTAACAGGGTTGATCATTTATTTCAGTGTTGCGTATGTTTTCCTGAGCAGCACAATTTTATCTGTGGCGAAAATTTAAACCTAAAAAGATAAGCCGCAGATTCGCAGATTTTTAAATGACTTAATCTGCGAATCTGCGGCTTAAATTTTAAGTTCAATATTTTACCGGCATTTGTACAAGCACTATCGCCTGTTGTGTCACTCACTTCAACGTTCGGTTTTCATAGCAACAAAACCAATTACTAACTATTAATTACTAATTCTTCTTCACGGTCAAAATTTCCTTCAACCACAATTCCCTCGAAGATGCACCTATCATAATTCTGAAATCGCCCGGTTCAATAACGGTTTGCATTGTATCATTCAGCATCTGCAACATTTCAGGAGTAATAACGAATGATATTTTTTTTGTTTCACCCGGTTGCAGGAAAATCCGTTGAAACCCTTTCAGTTCAAGCACCGGCCTTGCAACGAATGCCAGCATATCGTGTATATATAATTGTACTACTTCCTCTCCTGCCCTGTTTCCCGTATTCTTTATATCACCATACACTTTTACCATTTCTTTCTGCGTGATCATTTTTTTATCGAGATGAATATTGCTGTATGAAAAATCAGTATAACTCAATCCATAACCAAAAGCAAACAACGGCAGGCCGCTCATATTATTATAATCATCTCCTCTCCCCGTTGGTTTGTGGTTATACACTAATGGCAACTGCGCTTCCGATAATGGAAAAGTAATAGGCAATCTCCCCGCAGGATTATAATCGCCGAATAAAACATCAGCCACCGCATGCCCACCTTCTTCACCTGGATACCAAACATCTACAATACCGTTTACTTTATCTATCCAGTTATTCATCGCTATCGCACTGCCTCCGGTTAACACAATTATTACCGGTTTTCCTATTTCTGCAACACGTTGTATTAATTTTTCCTGTTGACCAGGTAAACCAAGTAATGCCCTGTCGCGGAACTCGCCTTCTTCAATGCCTGCAACAATTACAGCCACTTCAGATCTTTTTGCGGCGGTTACGGCTTCTTCTATTTTTTGTTCAGTATCATTCTTCACACCCTGGTTCCATACCAGATGAATATGCGCATTGCCAACCGCTTCATAAAACTCAATGCGGATATTATATGTTTTATCTTTTTCAAAATTGTAATCAACCAGCTTCGTTCTATAAGTTTGCTTGCGCCAGTTATCGATCAGTAATTGATCGTTGATGTATAAACGATAGCCATCATTTCCATCGAGGCCAATTTTGAATACACCTGTTTCGGGTGAAATAAGTTGCCCTGTCCATCGCACCGAATAATTATCAAGGCTAAGTTGTGGATCGGGAGGATATAATGTCCAGTTAAAATCTATCTGTTTATCTATTCTTGTCAACACAGCTTTCGCACCGGGATTCAATCCATCAAAATATTCGCCGGTCAATCCCTGCAATTTTACACCATGCGAAAAAGTTGATAAATGATCTGATGAAACAGTTTGCCAGCTCTTCTCTTTTCTTCCAACACCTTCTGCAAAAATGATGTTTGCACCACTACTCATTTTTTCTTTAATGCCATCCAGTATATTTATTTTTCCATTACCCGGGCCGCTATATCCGCCAAGCCTGGCCTCGGTTGCATCAGATCCGATCACAGCAATGGAACGGATCTTTTTATCAAGCGGCAATACCTGTTTTTCATTTTTCAGCAACACAACCGATTCAAGCGCGGCCTGTTTTGCCAATACTTTATGCGATGTATTGCTGATCCATTCTGCCGCTTCTTTTTCCGGCACATAGGGTTGTTCAAATAAACCCAATTCAAATTTTGCCATGAGCACACGTGATACCGCATCATCAATTCTTTTACGGCTGATCTGCCCATTTAAAAATGGCGGGATAAATAATTTGTAATGCTCATACGCAGTCTGGAAGATCACATCTAGCCCATTCGTAACAGCTTTTTTTGATGCATCAGGATAATCTTTCGCTGTATAATGCAACACATTTGCACCACCCACCGCACTTGCATCTGAGATCACAAATCCTTTGAATTGCCAGTCGGTTTTTAATTTTTTATTCAGCAACCAATCGCTCGCAGTTGCCGGGCTGCCATCAACCGAATTATACGCCGTCATAATGGAACGCGCACCGCCACGTTGTATAGCGGCTTTGAATGGCGGCAGGTAAATTTCTTCGAGTAATCTTTCACTATAATGTATGGGGTAACTATCACGCCCCCCATCACCCACATTCGCAATAAAATGTTTGGGTGTTGTTATGATGCCTTTTTTTTCAAACGCGGAAACAAAAGCTACTGCCATTTCGGAACTAAGGAATGGATCTTCGCCATAAGTTTCTTCTGTGCGGCCCCAGCGAACATCACTGGCAATATTTATTACAGGCGACAAAACCTGGCGTATACCGCGGCCCTTTGTTTCATCCGCAATTGCCGTTGCAACGCGGTGCATCAGCACCGTATCAAAACTTGCTGCCATGCCAATCGCCTGCGGAAATGCAGTAGCGCCGCTGCGTACAAGCCCATGCAGCGATTCATCAAAAGCGATAATGGGAATGCCGAGCCGCGTTCTCTCAACAAAATATTTTTGAATAGCGTTGATCTTCTGCGCGAGCGTCAATGCATTCTCACCGGTTCCGTATTGCAATAATTGTGAAGAAGCATCGGCGCCTTTTGATGCGGCGCTGACCTGGAAACCAAAAATTCCGTTTTGATATTTTGTTTCATCATTGCCCAGGTCGCCTGGGATCATAAAAAGCTGCCAGAATTTTTCTTCCGGTGTCATTCTTTGCAAAAGATCTTTTACTCTTTCGCTTACCGGAAGTTTCGGATTTTTATATTCAGGCAGTATTTGTGCATTTGTTGAAGAACTGACTAAAAAAAACAAGCTACACAAAATAAGATTTCTCATGGTTAGCATTCAAAAAGTTAAAAGGGTTAAATGAAGTTAAAAAGGTTACATGAGTTACTGGTTTCTTTAACTTTTTTAACTCCATTTAACCCAATTTAACTTCATTACAGTCTTTCAAAAAGTCGTTCTTTCACTCCCCCATCCCACTCATTTTTTAAAATACTCAACACAATACTATCACGCCTTACGCCATCGGCTTTGATAACACTGCTGCGCAAAACACCTTCTACTACACAGCCGATACTTTTCATAGCAGCGATACTTCTTTCATTTGTATTATCAGCTTTGAATGCCACACGTTCCATACCGAGCTGTTCGAATGCAAACTGTAGCAATAAATATTTACAATGTTTGTTTAAACCGGTTCCCTGAAATTTTTTTCCATACCATGTATAACCGATCTCGAGTGTTTTATGGAGTAATGAAATATCATAAAAGCGTGTACAGCCTGCAAATTCATGCGTTCGTTTATCAAACACCATAAATGGATATTCCTTACCTGCAGAACGTGCTTCCAATGCAGCATTGATATAGTTTTTAAGATTCTCTTCGCCCGCTACTTTTACTAAAGAATACTTCCATAATTCCGGTTCATTCAATGAAAATAGCAGCAGATTATTGCAATCATCGGTCTGCAAAGGGCGCAACAAAACGCATTCGTCTTCCAGAACATATTCTTTGGTGTGATCAAACGATAAACTCATTGTGAAAAAATTATACTTTTAAAAGCTATTTAACCGTTCATATGCTATCGGCTTTGCCTAAAAAAAATGATATTGCAAGTTAATTCAATCTTATAAACCATTATGTGCGGAATTGTAGGTTACACAGGCCCCAGGGAAGCTTTTCCCGTTATTTTAAAAGGACTCAAACGTTTGGAATACCGTGGCTACGACAGCTCGGGCGTTGCTTTACTGAATGAAGGCAAATTAAATGTTTATAAAAAGAAAGGCAAGGTGTCCGAACTCGAAGAAAGCGTTGTGGGCATAAACCTGCATGCAAACATCGGTATCGGCCATACACGCTGGGCCACGCATGGAGAGCCAAGCGACCGTAATGCACACCCGCACCAGTCGCAAAGCGGCGAACTCGCCATGATCCATAACGGCATCATTGAAAATTATACGCAGATCAAAAATGAATTGCTTTCAAAAGGCTATACTTTTAAAAGTGATACCGATACGGAAGTGCTGCTCAATTTTATTGAGGACATCAAAAAAAATAATAACTGCCCGCTCGAAGAAGCTTTGCGTATTGCGCTGAAACGTGTGGTTGGCGCGTATTGTATTTTATTGATGGATGCAAACGATCCTGAAACCATCATCGCTGCGAGAAAAGGAAGCCCCTTAGTGATCGGCATCGGCAAAGGCGAACATTTTCTGGCAAGCGATGCATCACCGATCATCGAGTACACCAAAGAAGTGGTGTATGTGAACGACTATGAAATTGCGATCGTTCGCCCGGATGAACTTATCTTAAAAAATCTCGGCAACGAAAAACAAACGCCTTTTATAACCAAGCTGGATATGGAACTGGCCGCCATTGAAAAAGGCGGCTACGATCATTTCATGCTCAAAGAAATTCATGAACAGCCCGATACCATCTTTGATTGTTTGCGTGGAAGGTTGCTGGCACAAAGCGGACAGATCATCATGAGCGGGGTCGAGAATAATCTCGATGCATTCATCAAAGCGCCGCGCATCATCATCGTTGCCTGTGGCACAAGCTGGCATGCAGGTTTGATCGCTGAATATCTCATCGAAGAGCTCTGCCGCATTCCTGTTGAAGTTGAATACGCATCCGAGTTCCGTTACAGGAACCCGGTGATACACCAGGGCGATGTGATCATTGCCATTTCACAAAGTGGCGAAACTGCAGATACTTTGGTGGCGCTGGAAAGCGCCAAAGAAAAAGGCGCTTTTATTTTTGGCGTGGTGAATGCAGTTGGCAGCAGTATCGCGAGACTCAGCCATGCAGGGGCTTACACCCATTCAGGCCCCGAGATCGGCGTAGCAAGTACCAAAGCATTTACCGGCCAGTTAGCCGTTCTTACCATGATGGCGCTCAAGATCGGTTATGCAAAAGGAACCATCGATGAAACGCGTTACCTGCAACTGATGCGCGACCTGGAAGCGGTGCCTGAAAAAGTAAAGGAGATCTTACAGGATACAACAACCATACAACGCATTGCGGCAAAATATAAAGACGCCACCGATTTTCTTTTTCTGGGAAGAGGTTATAATTTCCCCATCGCACTCGAAGGTGCGTTGAAATTAAAAGAGATCTCTTATATCCATGCAGAAGGTTACCCGGCCGCAGAAATGAAACACGGCCCCATCGCACTGGTTGATGATAAACTGCCGGTTGTATTTGTAGCAACCAAAGATTCTTATTACCAGAAGATCGTATCAAATGTGCAGGAAATAAAAGCAAGAAAAGGTATGGTGATCGCCGTGGCAACCATGGGTGATGAGATCATCCCCGGAATGGCAGACGATACCATGCTGGTTCCGGATGCTGATGAAGCCATTGCCCCATTGCTGAGTGTGATACCTTTACAACTATTAAGTTATTATGTTGGCCTTGCAAAAGGGCTGGATGTAGATAAACCGCGCAACCTTGCAAAGAGTGTGACCGTTGAATAATTTATCATGGTTGTGAGAAGAAACTATTAAATAAAAGATCAGATGTTTCAGAATATCATTTCAAAAACGCCGTTGGATGCACTGGGATATAATTTTATCAAAGATCAATTCATTCCCAAAGGCAAAAATGAATTCTACCTGCGCGATATGCAGATCAGGAACGGTATCGATTACCGCAGGTTATCAGCTTATGAAATAGAAGTACTGGTACGCAACGGCAACTCAACAGATAACTGGAACAATATTCTTGTATCAGATGCATTCAATGCAGAACTGGTAAAAAACTGTAAGTTCTATGGGCTGGTAAGAATTGGCAAACTGGAACCCTATTGCCTGGGATTCAGTGACCTGAAAGCTCCGGTGGGACTGTATAATTCAACCATCATCAGTTGCGACTTCGGTGATAATGTAGTGATAGATAATGTTAATTATTTATCACATTATATCATTGGCAGTGAAGTGATCATTACGAATGTGAATGAGCTGGTAACAACCAATCACGCGAAATTCGGCAATGGAATTATCAAAGACGGCGAAAAAGAAGATGTACGCATCTGGATAGAATTATGCAATGAAAATACCGGCCGCCGTGTAATGCCTTTTAACGGCATGCTCGCCGGTGATGCATTTTTATGGAGCCGTTACCGTAATGATAAAACATTACAGGAAAAATTCAAATCATTTACAGAGCTAAAATTTGATAACCGCCGTGGTTACTACGGAAAGATCGGCGACAGGACAGTGATCAAGAATTGCAATATCATCAAAGACGTGTGGGTTGGTACCGATGCTTATTTCAAAGGCGCCAACAAGATCAAGAACGTAACGGTAAATTCAGGTGGCGAAGGCAAAACACAGATCGGAGAAGGTTGCGAAATAGTAAATGGCATTATCGGTTATGGCTGCCGTTTATTTTATGGCGTTAAAGCGGTTCGTTTTATCATGGCTTCACATTCGCAGCTGAAATATGGTGCGCGTTTGATCAATTCGTATCTGGGAAACAATGCAACCATTTCGTGTTGCGAAGTACTGAATTCGCTTATTTTTCCTGCGCATGAACAACACCACAACAATTCTTTTTTATGTGCAGCATTGGTAATGGGACAAAGCAATATCGCTGCGGGCGCCACTATCGGATCCAATCACAACAGCCGCGGCGCAGATGGCGAGATCATTATGGGCCGTGGGTTCTGGCCGGGCCTGTGTGTGAGCTTGAAACATAATTCAAAATTTGCAAGTTTCAGTATCCTTAATAAAGGCGATTATCCTTCTGAATTAAATATCCCTTTCCCTTTTGCATTGGTGAGCAATGATGTAAGCAACGACAGGCTCACGATCATGCCCGGTTACTGGTTCCTGTATAACATGTACGCACTCGCAAGGAATTCGTGGAAATATGTAGACAGGGATAAACGCATTGAACGTATCCAGCATTTGGAGTATGATTATCTCGCACCTGATACCATCAATGAAATGTTCACTGCGATGGAACTGATGGAAACGGATACAGGCAAGGCTTATACGGGAACAGGTAAAAATAAAGAAGCTTCTTCAAACTATACTGCCACAGGAAAACAGTTGTTAAAAAGCGGTAATAAAATAGTGAACGACCTGGAAATACTGGCCGATAATATTGAGAACAGCAAAAGAAAAGTATTGCTGCTGAAAGTATTGCCTGCCTATAAAGTGTATGAAGAGGCGGTAACATATTATGGCATAGTTGAGCTGATCGGTTTTATAAAACAAAACGCTTTTACCTCACTGGATCAATTGAAAGCGGCGCTTCCGGCAAAACCGGTTCGCAAAGAATGGCTGAATATCGGCGGGCAACTGGTACCGGCAGAAGATATTGAAATATTAAAAGAAAAGATCCGCTCAGGCAAGATCAGGTCATGGGATGCAGTGCACGAATATTACCGGCAACTCGGTCAAAAATATCCGCAGCAAAAATTAAAACATGCGTTGGCATCGCTTACCGAGGCCAGCGGCATCAACCTGAAAAAAATGAATCCACACCAATTCGCAGGCTTGTTGAATACTGTTGTGGCAACAAAAGAATGGATGACAAAAGCCATACACGATTCCCGCGCAAAAGATTACACCAACCCTTACCGCAAAATGGTTTACGAAAGTGTTGGTGAAATGAATGAAGTATTAGGTAAACTGGAAGAGAACAGTTTTATCAAACAACAGGTGGAAGAATTGAGGTCTTTTAAAAATTCAGTTGCTTCACTTAAGAAAAAATTCAAAATAAAGTAAGCCGAACGCTTAACAAAGTAAGCCGAACGCTTAACGCATAACGCTTAACGCAGAAAAGATTCTTTGGCATTAAGCGTTATGCGTTTAGCGTTATGCGTTTAGCGTTATGCGTTTAGCGTTATGCGTATCATAAACGGAGCCCAAGCCCAACCTGTATCTGCTGGCTTGTCCATTTATCTTTGCTATCTATATCATTGATATTATTCAGGCCGATATTATAACGTCCGTAGATCCGCAGCACTTTTAGGTTGATCTGTCCGCCCAACACCATTGCCAGGTCGCCATTTTTAAATGCAGACTGTCCGTTTTGCAAAAGGGTTTTGTCCTGGTTTACCAGGATACTGAATTGCGGCCCTGCATTCAATGAAAGGATGCCACCCACATTATAACGTAACAATACCGGAATGCTCAGGTAATCTAATTTAATGTTCTGCGAAGTATTTAATGTGCTGCTTGCAGAAGTTGAATACACCGTTTTAAAATTCGAAGGCTTGCTTGTTGATTCGTTCCATAACAGTTCGGGTTGTATGCCCCATTTTTTATTGATATCCGCTTCAATAAAAATACCTGCATGATAGGCAAGGTCAAACCCATCATTGAACGACTGCCCCGAGATCTTGTTAAGGTTGGCACCCGCTTTCACACCTAACCGAATGCCCTGTGCCTGTGATGCTGTTGCAGCTGCAACGAGTATCAAAACTGATAATACTAATTTCTTCATAGAATTAATTTTTTATTCAGGTAACTGTTTCAATGACCGTGCCAGAATGTAATTAATAATTAATAATTAGTAATTAGTAATTGCATGGCCAATTGCAAAGGAAAACATTCGCAGAATAATTCGCAGCACATTAACAGTTCCTTTTAATTACTAACTACTAATTATTAACTACTAACTAATTCTATCACCGTTATCTCAGGCATAATTCCCACTCTTCCCGGGTAGCCGATAAAACCATAACCGCGGTTCACATATAATTTTTGTTTGCCGTCTTCATATAAACCCGCCCATTGTTTATATACCCATTGCACAGGGCTCCATTTGAAATACGGGTTTTCAATGCCGAATTGCATACCGTGTGTGTGGCCTGCGAGCGTTAGGTCAATATCGCTGTATTTTGGTTTTACTTCCGC
>Ga0206949_1153_pt1 | contig 25036 bp, 14 predicted proteins | sample Alteio_BWOrgHeat_40_FD_153240 | JGI IMG/M metagenome (GOLD analysis project Ga0206949, IMG submission 153240) | Enriched cells from forest soil in Barre Woods Harvard Forest LTER site, Petersham, Massachusetts, United States -... | ecosystem: Environmental > Terrestrial > Soil > Temperate forest >...
GGATAGACCCGTACATCCATGCCATTAGTAACAGTTGCTACAGCATTTGCAGGCAACCGCTGCACATTGGTGGTCACCTTTGTAGGCGTGGTGTTGGCGCTGTCTGAGAACTTAACAGTTGCCAGGGGCTCAGTATTGTCTAAACGATAAAAATTCTGCGAATAGGATTTGCTGACGGAGCCTTGTGTGGCGCCGAACGCACTGAGCAACAATGGCAGGGTAGGGTCGCTGGATGAGCCATTGATATAAAATGAATCAATGGTAGTTCTCATATTGCGCACTTGCAACACATTGATATAGCCAGATTGGGTACCTGTTGTAGTCATCACCCTCATTTTGCCCCAGCCTATCACTGTATCTGTTTCGGTGGCGAATGCCTTCACCATGGCGGGTGTGTGAACAAAGGGCGGCAGCGGCGTGGGCAGTATATATGATACGAGGAAATCGAACGACTGTACATAAGAACAAGACCAGGAACTGCTCATAGTAGCCGGGAACTTGATCAAGGTGCGCACAGAGGAAAAAGTATCATTCTGGTTAGGGATAGTTAGCGTGTCGCCGGTAGTGCCGGTGGGGTTAATAGAGCCAATGATGTTGACCCCATATTCTTCCAGGCCCGCGCTGGTAACGGCCATCTGGGTATTGCCCTGGTAGGAGTAACCACCGAATGTGGCATAGCTGCTATCGGCATAAGTAGCAGGCGCTGAAGCGGCAACATTATAATCGAGAAAGACCACACTGGAATCTGTGAGGGTAGAGAGGTCCCAGGTGGCATTGGTGGCCGGGGCAAACGATGGAAGCACGGCCGCAGCGGTGGTCACTTTGAGCGAATCTGTGGCCACGGACGATGTGACATAACCCGTAGACACAAGGCTGATCTGAGCTGTAGCGCTGCCTGTAATCAATAACAAGGCAACAAGCGAAAAGTATATGTTTTTCATAAAATTTCGAATTTTTCGCAAAAATACCTGATCGCAATGAGTTATACAAGTAAAATTTGCATGTTTGCCGTGATCCCGGCAGAGGAGAAACATGCTACCGCATTAATTGCTATTTTTAGGGTTTTTTAGCAGCAAATTTTATGCCAACGCAGGGAATGAAAAGAGTACTATCCGGGATACAGCCAACAGGTTCCATTCACCTGGGAAATTATTTTGGCGCGGTGGAAAACTGGATAAAGCTACAGGATAACTATATCTGCTTTTTCAGTGTAGTGGACCTCCACGCCATGACGACTGTGTACAACCCTAAAGACCTTCAGAACGGCTCTATAAACATGTTCATTGAGCTGCTCTCGTGTGGGATCGATCCTCAAAAAGCAAATTTATTTATCCAGTCTCATGTGCCGGCGCATACTGAGCTTTCGTGGATACTGTCGTGCGTATGCTCTTATGGCGAATTGTCGAGAATGACACAATTCAAGGATAAGTCTTCGCAGATACAAAGCAATAAAGACAGTGTGGTCTCTGCGGGGCTCTTTAGCTATCCCATACTCCAGGCAGCAGACATATTACTGTACCTGGCCGATTTTGTGCCCGTCGGCAAAGACCAGGAGCAACACCTGGAGTTATCACGGAACATCTGTAACCGGTTCAACCAACTGTTCGGCGATCTTTTTCCGGAACCCCAACCTTTATTTACCGACAGCCCGAAGATACTATCGCTGGCAGATCCGTTGAAGAAGATGAGCAAGAGCCTGGGAGATAAGCACGTGATCGGTCTCTTTGAACCGGAAGACTCCATCGTTAAAAAGGTGAGGACAGCAGTAACTGATAGCGGTATGGCTGATACGATAAGTCCCGGTGTAGAGAACCTGCTCACTATATTAAAAGGCTGCGGTAGGCAGGACGCTGCTGATCATTATCTTTCACAATATAAGAACGGCACGATCCGGTACAAAGAGCTAAAAGACGATGTGGCAGCATCGATAACCGAGCTAACACAACCGTTTAGATTAAGGAAAAAAGAGTGGGAGGAAAATACAGATACCGTAGAGCGGTTGATCGTAGAAATGGCCGACAAAACAAATGCTGCAGCGGAGCAAACGATGAAAGAAGTGAGAAAAATGACCGGCATAGCACAAGCCAGGAAAATGGTATAAAGGTTAGTTATGGGAGTTGCGTGCCTATATCCGCTTTTTCCCCTGCCTCGAATTGCTTACCTTTGCAGCCTTAAATAACTAAAAAACCAGATGAATCCCCAGAAGATAACAATGGGCCAGAACGGCCAACTGAATGTGCCGGAATGCCCGGTTATCCCGTTCATAGAAGGTGATGGTATAGGCCCTGATGTATGGGGAGCCAGTAAAACAGTGCTGGATGCCGCAGTGGCGAAGGCATATGGCGGCAAGCGCAAAATAGAATGGAAAGAGATACTGGCCGGTGAAAAGGCGTTTAATAAAACAGGGGAGTGGCTGCCTGCGGAAACGCTGGACATAGCACGTGAATACCTGGTATCTATAAAGGGGCCGCTGACCACCCCCGTGGGTGGTGGTATCCGCTCGCTGAATGTGGCTATGCGGCAGGAACTGGACCTGTATGTGTGCCTGCGCCCGGTAAAATGGTACAAAGGCGTACCATCGCCTGTGGTGCATCCGGAGAATGTGAACATGGTGATCTTCAGGGAGAACACGGAAGACATCTATGCAGGGATAGAGTTTGCAGCCGGAACGCCGGAAGCGAAGAAGCTGTTTGACTTCCTGACGAATGAATTGGGTGTGAAAAAGAAGATTCGTTTCCCGGAAACATCGGCATATGGCATTAAGCCGGTATCGAAAGAAGGGACAGAGCGGCTGGTGCGCAGCGCAATACAGTACGCGCTGGAACATAAACTGCCTTCTGTAACTATAGTGCACAAGGGTAACATCATGAAGTATACCGAAGGTGGCTTCAAGCAATGGGGGTATGAGCTTGCTGAACGGGAGTTTGCCGATAAGGTGTATACCTGGGGCCAGTGGGATAAAGCGCGTAAAACAGAAGGGGAAGATGCCGCCAATGCGCGGATGAAGCATGAAGAGTCGCTGGGCAAGCTGATCATAAAAGATGTGATCGCGGACAACTTCCTGCAGCAGATACTGCTGGCACCAAAGGACTACTCCGTTGTAGCAACGCTGAACCTGAACGGAGACTATATATCAGACGCGCTGGCAGCGGCTGTGGGCGGTATAGGTATAGCGCCGGGCGCGAATATTAACTACCTGACCGGCCACGCAGTATTTGAGGCCACGCATGGCACCGCGCCAAAGTTTGCCAATACCAATACCATGAACCCATCGTCGCTGCTGCTGAGTGGGGTGATGATGCTGGAATATATGGGCTGGCATGAGGCTGCAACTATGATTGAAGAGGCGCTGGCTACGACCATTATGCGCAAGCGGGTGACGATAGATTTCTATAACCTGATGAACGATGCAACGCTGCTGAAAACAGACGAGTTTGCACAGGAACTGGTAAAGAATCTGAAATAGTATATATTTGTGTTGTATTGAATTTGTGGTGTTATGGATATTGACCTTGCAGCTTTTATTGATCATACGGTACTCAAAGAGGGTACCCAGATCACGGATGTAGATAAAGTGTGTTTAGAGGCTGGGCAGGAAAACTTTGCAGCTGTCTGTATACCATCGAGGTATGTGGTGGAGGCGAGGAAAATGCTGAAGGGATCGGGGGTGAAGGTGGCGACGGTTGTGGCATTCCCGATGGGAGAGGGCTCCAGGGACCAGAAAGCGGCAGCTATAAAGGCGGCTGCAAAGGCGGGCGCAGACGAAGTGGATATGGTGGCTGACATACTGGCTATTAAGAGCGGAGACTGGAAGCGCGTGGAGGCAGAAATAACGGCTTGTATGAAGCCTGTGACAACGACCGGTATAACGCTGAAGGTGATCATAGAAAGTGGCATACTTACCGACGAGGAAATAGCAGCCTGCTGCGATATTTATAGTAAGTTTAAGGTGGGCTATGTGAAAACATCTACAGGGTTTGCGGAGCAGGGCGCAACAGTGCATGCGGTGGAATTAATGCGGGACAGATTGCCAAAGCATATAGGCATCAAGGCTTCGGGTGGCATACGCACCTGGGCATTTGCCAAAGAACTGATAGATGCCGGAGCCACACGGCTGGGTTGCTCGGCGAGCATGGCGATCATGAAGGAGTGGCGGATGCGCGCTGACAGATAATGTAACAGATTAATGAATAGAGCAGGTCATATATTGCTGGTAATTGTCTCCTTGTTCTTCACGGCAAACGTGAGAGGGCAGGGCGATGTGGTGATGCACGGCGACCCCAGACTGGGCTTGCTGATGAAGAAGACGCAGGCAATAACTAAGGAGAAGATGATAGCGAGGGCTCCCTCCGTGGACCGGGAGCATACAGTAGTAAAAGCGGCGGCCGACAAGAATATACCTGCATCCAAGGTGGTTGCCACACTTGTTATCACTGCTCCGGCAACTGCGAAGCCTGCAAAACCCGGTGCGCCTGCGGCAGTAGTTGTTGGTCCGCCGAAACCGGATGCAGCGCCGGTTAAACCAACGAAGCCGGTTTATGTCAAACTAATATCTCCGCCGGATGGGAAAGTGATCTACTCGGGCAAGGGATACCGGGTACAGATATATAACGGTCCGGACAGAAATAAAGCAATAGATATAAAGACGGAATTTATGCGGCATAATCCGGGGATACGAACGTATCTTACTTATGTATCGCCTTGCTTCCGTGTGAAAGTGGGGAATTACCGTAATCGTAGTGATGCTGAAGGAATGCTGCGGGAAGCGAAATCGACTTACAGCCCGTGTATGATCGTGCCCGATATCATTACGGTAAATACTTACTAGGCAGGACAAATGCGGATTTGATATTTTATAGAAAGTGCAAGATACTATGACAGAAAAGATACGCGAGAAAGCGCTGCAATATTTTCCTGAGGTACAGGCCATACGCCATTACTTACATGCCCATCCTGAACTTTCATTTGAAGAAAATAACACCTCTGATTTTGTATCCGGCAAACTGACCTCATGGGGTATAAAGCACCAGCGGGGCGTAGCGGGAACCGGCATAGTGGCCGTGCTGGAAGGAAAACAGCCGGGCGGGCGCTGTATAGCCCTGCGCGCGGATATGGATGCGCTGCCTATACTGGAACTAAACGAAACGAATTATAAATCGCAAAACGCGGGTGTAATGCATGCCTGCGGACATGATGTGCACACCAGTTGCCTGCTGGGCGCTGCGCATATACTGCATGAATTGCGTGACGAATGGAGCGGCTCTATAAAGCTTATTTTTCAGCCCGGCGAGGAGAAGCATCCCGGTGGGGCAAGCGTAATGATACAGGAAGGAGTACTGGAAAATCCTAAGCCTGAAGCTATACTGGCGCTGCATGTTTATCCTAACCTGCCAAGCGGCACAGTGGGATTCCGCGCCGGGCAATACATGGCCAGTGCTGATGAGGTATATATAACAATATTGGGAAAGGGCGGACATGCGGCACTGCCACACCAGACAGTAGATCCTATATCCATTTCGGCATTGGTGATCTCAGGCTTGCAACAGGTGATCTCTCGAAAGGGCAACCCGCTGATCCCTTCTGTGCTCACCTTTGGTAAGATACAGAGCGGATTTGCCACCAATGTGATACCGGATAAAGTGGAGATACTGGGCACATTCCGTACCATGGATGAAAAATGGCGCTATGAAGCGCATAAATGGATAAAGGATTTTACGGAGCAGACCTGCGCCGCTTATGGTGCTACAGCTATAGTGGAGATACCGGCGGGCTATCCTTCGGTATATAACGACCCGGCGCTCACGAATAAAGCCACCGACTGGGCAAGGGCATACGTAGGGGAAGCCAATGTGCATGACCTTGATATGCGTATGGCCGGGGAGGATTTTAGTTTCTACACACAATCTATGCCTGGCTGTTTTTTCAGGCTGGGTACAAGTAGGGATGGGAAGGAGTTTACCTCTGCGGTACATACACCACGATTTGATATTGACGAGGACGCGCTGAAGACGGGTATGGGCATGATGGCCTGGTGCGGGATAAATGCGGCGCAGGGATAGATTTTATAAAAAACTTGGTTTGACTCGTTATTTTTTTATTTTTGATTCATGATGAGCCGGACTATCCCTGTATTGTTGCTTATTTCTTCGCTCGCGATCGGTTTGAATTTACTTGCTGGCCAAAAGGAAGTAAAGACCGGTAAAAAGATGTTCATGCCGCCGGTATATATCGGCAATTCTGACTACAGTGGCGGCCCCATACAGCGGGAAAAATTCGTGAGCCTTATGAAGCAGGGGCTTATCTCGCACGACTCATTGGGAAATAAGTATAAGATTATCGGGTTTCAGTTCAGTTATGCCGAGCCTAAGATATACGAAGACTCGGTAGGTAACCTGATCAAAGTGACAGACTTCAATTCCGAATTCTGCATGGGAGATACGCTGGGGGCCGACCTTACCACGTATGGCGATACGTCGCAGGGACAAGACGTGACGCTGAGCCTGTATCAGCGGGTAAAAGGAGGCGATACCTTATACTTCGACCACATTATGGTAGAGAAACGCGGCAAGAATTCGCTCATGTCTATTGCAGACACCATACCTATAGAAGGGAGGGCTGTAAAGTGTGTTATCGCTAATTAGCGTTAATTGAGCAAAAGCAGGTTCACGCTGCGCTGCAGAATGTTGAATGCTATCTCTGCCATCAGGTTCTCTTTATCCAGTGTTGGGTTCACTTCGGCTATTTCGAAACAGCATATTTTGTGGTGCTGCATGAAAGAGGCAAGCAGGTCTTCCGCTTCGCGTTCTTTCAGCCCATTGCTCACCGGTGTGCCGGTGCCGCGGGATATAGAGCTATCCATACAATCCACATCGAAGGAAACATAAATGTCGTCGCAGTTGGACAGGTGCAGGAATGTCTGGCGCACCACGTTTTCCACGCCCTTCCTGCGTATCTCGGCAACGGGAATAACTTTTATGTTGCCCTTTTTTATCAGTGCTTCTTCTTCCTTTTCGTAGTCGCGAAGCGAGATGTATACAAGATCTTCGGGCAATATTTTAGGCTCTATTTTGCCTATGGCTTTCAGTTTTTTCCAGTAGTCAAGTGTCTGGGCATCCGGGGTATGTACCTGGTTCTCGGTATTATCTTCTCCCAGTGAAATAGCCAGTGGCATGCCATGTATATTGCCCGAAGGGGTAGTGAATGGAGAGTGTAGGTCGGCATGTGCGTCTATCCATATTACCCCGAGGCGGCGCTTGGGTCGCGCCATTTTCAGGCCGGCTATTGTGGCTCCTGAAGTACTGTGGTCACCGGCCAGCACAAGCGGGAACAAACCCGACTTTACTGTTTCTGAAACGGCCTTGGATACCCGCTCATACATAGTGTAGATACCCTGTATCCTTTTTGCATAAGGCGAAGCCACGGGTTCATACAACAGCCTGTTCTCATTCTCTACGACTTCCGAAGGGAAGTTGACGAAGAGGTTGCTCATAAAGTCGAGGGCAGCTATCTTGATGGCATCAATACCAAGGCTGGCGCCGCGGGTACCGGCCCCTATTTCTGATCTTACTTCTATGATCTTGATATTGCGCATAAAGTCAAAGATAAATAAACTGCGTGTTACTTCATAAATGTGTCAGAAAGGATAACCTATGGTAAATACGCCAACAATATTCTGGGAGCGCCAGGTCGAATTATAAAAGTCGATCTGGCTGAAGACCCATCCGTCGTTGGTAAGTACATAAGGCTTCTTAACCGGTATGCCTGCATCGATGCGTACGGTGAGGAACGAGGCGATATCAAAGCGGGCGCCTGCGCCTATATCCATAGCTATATCCTGGCCCAGTGTACTGAGCTGAAAGTCGCCACCGGGATAGTTGGCCTCATCTTTCTTTGCCAGCCATATATTGCCGGCATCCATGAAAAAGGCGCCGTTCATTTTTACGGCACCTGCGAAGAGCGGTGTAATTGGGAAGCGGTATTCGGTGTTGAATTCCAGTTTTACATCCCCGGTTCGGTCTATCTGGTTAATGCTGTTGGCTGTGGCAGGATCGTAATAACTGCCGGGGCCAAGTGTGCGGATAGGCCAGCCGCGAAGGCTATAGGGACCACCGGCAAAATATTGTTTGATATAAGGCAGGGTAGTAGACTGGCCGTATGGCAGGCCCACACCGCCTGAGAAATGCATAGCGACAACAGAGTGCGGCAATGTAAAGTAATGCCTTGCATCAAAATCGAACTTTGTGTATTGCGCAAAGTTGAAATTGTAAAGGTGGTTGAGTGCAAAGCCCAACGTATCTACAACGCCCAGCAAAGCACCTGCTTCTTCGATACCTAATTTAAGGTACGAGTAGTTGACCCCGTGTTTTTTATTTACGTTATCATACGTGAAAGAGAGATTCTCTCCCTCAATAAAGTTTTGCTTGTAGCTGTTTCTGAGATACTCGTTGGTGCTCAATACATCTTTAAAAGAATCCGACGCGTACGGCAGGCGAATAATATTCATGAAGGCGGGAGACAAGGTCCAGGTAATGGTTTGTGTCTGGTGCCAGCTATAAGAGAAATTGGCACTGGTATTTACCAGCGTAAAATAATTGACGCGTTCGAGCACGTTTTCGCCACCGCCAATTATGGTGTGCGGCAGGCTGCTGTTGTCGAAAAGTGATGACGCGATGGGCGCAAGAAATTTCGGGAAGTCGACGCTGGCGTTGAGTCCGTAATATTTTGTAAGCAGGCTATATCGGTTAAGAAAGTTATTTGCACTGGCTGCATCGTATATATATTCAATGCCGCCGCTTACGCCTATCGTCAGCAGGTTGGCTCCGTGCATGAAATTTTTATCGCGGAAATTTAGGCCTATAGAACTGCCCAGCGAATAAGTAGACCCTGTAGATACTTCAGGGTTGATAGAGAAGTCATGTTTCCTGGATTTATTTAGCAGCACGGTATAGTCGATAGTACCTTTGTTTTTTCGGTTTTCCTGCGCATTGATACGTACATACTGGAATATACCCAGCTCATTAAGCTTGGTGTAGGTCTTACTATAATCTGCTTGCGAGTAGAGGTTTCCGGGGCTGAGGTAAATGTGCTCATACAATACCTTCGGATGCACGTATTCATCATGATATTTAAATTGTACACTGTCGATGTTTTCTTCTGTCATCGTTGTACTCTTCAGGTCTGCCGCGTTGGCGTAATCGGGATAGATTGTTACAGAACCGATGGTATATTTTTTATACGCGGTGGAGTCATCGACACGGCGAATAACAACATCTATATCTATCGTTTGTTTTCTATTGTGCTTCACCTCTTTCATGAAGTTCACTGCATTTTCGAAAGGACTTTCTACATCTTTGAACAGCGTCTTATCGAAGGTGTCTATCCGGAACGTAAGATTCTCCTGCGTGAATTTAAAATAGCCGTTGTCGCGGATAAGTGATGTTATTCTGCTGCGTTCGTCTTCAAGAAGGCTGTAGGTAAATTGTTTATCTTTCTGCAGGCCTGATACACCGGCGGTAGCACGCAGCAGGGCTATGATACCGCTGTCATCCACATCATAGTTTATCTTATTGATCAGGAAGTTATTTCCCATCGTGATGGTATACTTCACACGTGCCTTCTTATGTTTAATGGTGAAGGTATCTTTTATCCGGGCATAAAAATATCCCTGGTTGAACAGGTAGCTTTTCATGTTTTGTATAGATCGGGGGACTATGGCGGTATCCAGCAGCACAGGTCGTTCTACAGTTTTGGGCAATAGAGAATCGGGCCTGTTGTATAGTTTATTATAACGGTGGTTGTACCTGTATAATTTGAAAGGCGTTTTAAAAGGAAGTATGTCGATGGCATCCGTATTTGGCTTCTGAATGATGATCTTGCTAAGGTTATCTTTTCGTTCCCCTTTATTTGCAACAGGTTTGTCAGACAGCATCACTATTTTATTTTGCCAGACAAGGTACTGGCCGGCCGGCACACGCTTAGTGCTGTTACAAGAGGCAGACAGGAACAAGATCCCCACAAATAAGAGGTAAAGAGATATTCTTTTATTGTCCGGTGATCCGTTGCCCATTTGTCAGCCGCTTAGGAAACTACAATTAGTGTAGTTTTGCAGTATATGCTATCGAAAGCGCAAAATAAATACATTCGGTCGTTAACGCAGCAAAAATTCCGCGATGAATACAAAGTATTTATTGCTGAGGGTGAGAAAATTGCTCATGAGTGGTTAAGTGGCAACGGGCACGTAAAAACGATCGTCGCTACCGATGAATGGATAAAGAACAACAAACAACTTACGGCCCGGCATCCTGAAGCTGAGTTGCATGAGGTACAGGATTTTGAACTTGCGGCATTGTCTTCTTTGCAAACGCCTAACCAGGTGTTGCTGGTAGTACCCAGGCCTGATGAAAAACCTGTGCCCGTCTTGCATGAATGGTATATGGCTTTGGATGATATACAAGACCCTGGAAATATGGGCACTATTATCCGTATAGCCGACTGGTTTGGCATCAAGCATATAGTATGCTCACCGGGATGCGTTGATGCTTATAACCCTAAAGTGGTGCAAAGCGCTATGGGGGGGCATCTGCGGGTGCATGTATACGAGCAGGAACTGACGGCATTTCTTCAGGGGGTATCTTTGCCTAAGATAGCCGCAACACTGGACGGGGAAAACGTATATGATGCGCCACGCACTGATGCAGGAGTATTAATAATAGGAAATGAATCAAAGGGGGTAAGCAAGGCGGTATCGGCAATGGCGACTCGTAAGGTGATGATACCACGGAAGGGTGGTGCGGAATCGCTTAACGCAGGTATATCAGCAGGCATATTGTGCGCTTTGTTGCTGCCACGTTAAACTTATACTTACCACCGCGAGTCTAACATTGTGGCACAACAATTGATGTAGTATAAACGTTGATAAATATAGGATAGCATTATGAAAAAAGTATTGGTGGTTTTAATGTTTGTCGCTGCGGGCGTTACAAAGTCTGCAGGGCAGTCTATGCTGAAGGTGAGTTTAAGTGATAATACCACGCAGATCAGCGTAGCTGTGGATGAAAGGCATTTTGCAAAACGAGGTACTTCAATAACCGTGGGCGATCTGCCATACGGCATGCATGATGTGAAGATATACGCCATCACTTACACCCGCCGCGGCAGGGGGTATGAAGAGCTGATATACGATACAAAGATAACCACGTATGCTGGCCAGGTTTCCTTATTGGTATACGATCCGGAATCAGGAAAAGATGATGTGCAGGAGATGGCCATAAGCGACTACCAGGCGAGCCATCCGGCAATGCGTGGAAGATTTAACAATAACAATCAGCAGCAGGGGCAATACAATAACGATGCGAATAATAACCAGCAAAATAATGGAGGTTATAATAATGGCGATGCAGCATCACCTGTACCTCCAGAAAAATTGAGCACACTTACAGATGCCAAAACGGACCAACTGAAAACAACTGTTGCAGCAAAGGCTACCGACACACAGAAGATGTCGGCGCTGAAGGACGGATTAAAAGATGAGAAGATTACTACTGCTCAGATAGGTACAATGCTTGATTGGTTTGTATTTGACGCAAGCAAAGTGGAGTTCGCAAAATGGGCGTACAGCATCACCGTAGACAAAGAATATTTCAGCGACCTGGAAAACAAATTTTCTTACAAGACCTCACAAGATGATCTCGACAAGTTCATCAAGCAGCAAAAATAAGAGTGTGTTTACCGGTTGGCTTTCTCTGTAACAGACAAGCCGAAGTAGTGGTTAAAGAATTTCCCGGTACATAGCGCAATGCACGTGCCCAGTATTGCACCGCACGTTACATCAAGCGGATAATGCACACCCACATACACCTGGGCAAATGATACAAGCGTAGCCCACAATATAGCCACGGGTACTACCCACTTAGCCACTTTGCCAAGTGTAGCTGCCATAAAGACGCCCATAGAAAAGTGGTTGGTAGCATGCGATGACGGAAAACTATAACCGCCGCCACACTCTACCAGTAAATGAATGATACCCGCGAGGGCCGGGTTGTTGCACGGGCGCAACCGGTGAAAATGTGGCTTAAGTAGTGTGGCACTGATCTGATCGGAGAGAATAAAAGAAACTAAGAAAATGGAACACCATATCCAGCCATTCTTACCAAATTTAGACGGCATGAACAGTAAAAGAAATAAATAGAGCGGCGCCCAGAACCACTGATTTCTTAGGAATGGAACAACGCAATCCAGGAATGAATTGTGCCACTGGGTATTCATATAATACCATAGTGTGTGATCCCAGCTGAGTATAGTGTGACTAAGCATACTTCTTTTTAAAGATCATGATGAGCCGTGGCGAATTGACAGGGTGGTACGGGTTCAGCTGATAGTCTCCGAAAGTATTGACCAGCGACATTTCCGTCGATTTGAACATCTTAATGAAATCAGCAAGTGCGAACGTAGCGACGCTCTCTGTATACTGCCTTTGTTTTTTCTGTGCATCCACAAAATTGATCTCTTTGACAATATGCTTCCGCTCTAATTTTCTGTTGATGTGAAACGTATAACTGCCGCGCCTTATTGTTTCTTCCGGCACAAAATTATCCATCACCTGTTCGAAGTTGAAGTAGTCAATGATCAGCAGGCCATTGTTCTTAAGCGACGCAGCAAAAGACCTGGCTGCAAGTGCATGGTCGCGGTCATGCGCAAAGTAACCGAAGCTGGTAAAAAAATTAAAAGCGTAGTCGAAGTAATTCACGTAAAAAGGTAGTCGCATATCCTGCACAAAAAACTGGAGGTTCTCTGTTTCATACGCCTTTGCTGTTTCTATACTTTCTGCAGAAATATCTATACCTATAACATCAAAGCCGTGTTCTGCAAGCTGCCGTGCAAAACGCCCCTCACCGCAAGCTATGTCCAGCATAGTGCTGCCTGGTGCTGGTCGCAGGTATCCAAGCAGGTTCTCTACAAATTCCTGTGCTTCAAGATCATCCCTGTTTTGATACAAGATCTTGTAAAACGGCGAGCCAAACCAATTCTTATACCAGTCCATAGTTGCGGTCAAAAGTATAAAAGTCAGAGGTATAAAGTCAAAAGTTGTTGAAACTGCATGTACCGATGGTATTGTCCTCGACATGGCAGGACATCAAAGTGTTTAATAATCGTTTACAACAGCGCCTTTCGTAACTCTTATGAAAATGCGGTATATTTGCCGCCCAAATTATAATATGACTTTCAGAAAAATACTTGTTTTTTATCGTATCCCTATCGCCATTGGCCTGATAGCGCTCGGATTTCTCCTTGGCTTTAAAGTTACCTGGTGGATAGCATGGATACCCTTCCTGGTAGCTATATTGATGGTAGTCGCTTACTTCCTCGTGGGACCTATGACACTGATACAGGGGTACATGGAGAGCGGCGATATAGAAGGTGCAGAGAAACTGCTTGGTTTGGTAAAATACCCCAACCTGCTGTATAAGCCGATACGGTCATCGTACTACATGCTGCAGGCCAATTTTTCTACGATGGGCGACGACCTGGACAAGGCTGAAATGCAACTCAGAAAGGGCCTGGAGGGTGGTATGGCCGAAAAAGAATATGAAGGCACCGCATACCTGCAGCTTGGCGCCATAGCCCAGAAGAAAGGCAATACCAAAGAGGCTTATGAAAACCTGAGAAAAGCGGTAAAAATAGGCCTGCCCGACAAGGATAATGAAGCTACGGCCTACCTGCAATTGTCTTCTATCTGCATCCAGCGCCGCGATTTCCGCAACGCCAAGATATACTTCAACAAAGCCAAAGCTTGCAAACCCACAAATGTGCAGGTAGCTGAGCAACTGAAAGAAATGGCGAAATATATAGCCAGGATCCCCGGTTAATGAGCTGCCTGGTTTTATTGCACATAGAAAAATAATATTCCATGATAAATAATTCATTTCATTCCTTTTGCCGGTGTTGAAATGGGTGGAATGACAATTACATTAATAATAATCATATTTTCTTAAAAAATTACTAACAAGATTATTTGTTCAGTAACCTTTTTTTAGTATGTTTACCCTCAATTCATTAATAGTTTACTCGCAATTATAAGATACAAGCTTATGAAAAAAGTGTTTTTACCATCATCTTTTGCTCTTCCGGCAGGTAACGGCTATCGTACAAAATCTATGAGAATGCTCCTTTTGGCATTGCTGTTTTGTGCGGGTAGCTACAATGGTTTTGCAAACGTTTCTGTAACGTCTGGTACCGGCGGAACCAACATCTGTCCAACACATGCAGTAGGCGGTGGCAGCACATCGTTCACTACGCTGGGCACGATCACTGTATCGGAGGGCGCTACGAATGATTTGTCGTCTGGTGCGAATACGTTGATACTGACGGCTCCTACGGGATGGCAGTTCAATACGAGTTCCCTGCCTACTTTCGGGTTTTCCGGCGGCGCAGATATTACTTCGGTTGGCGGTTCTTACAGTGCGGGTAGCCTCGTTATCACGATCACCACATCTGGAACAGCCAACTTCGACCAGTTTACTGTCACAGGTTTACAGGTAGAAGCCACTACAACTTCAGCTGCTTCCGGTTATGTATATGCATCGACTTCGTTTATCGCGGGCATAACAACAGGCAGCACTGGTACTGACTTCGGCGATGTGTCGCTACAGTCGGGTACTGCACCGTCAGTAAGCATTGCGGTTTCACCAAGCAGCACAATTTGCGCAGGTGACGGCGTCACATTTACGCCAACACCTACGAATGGCGGCACTGGCCCATCTTATACATGGTTTGTAAATGGCTCATCAGTAGGCAGCGGCAGCACTTTCTCTTCAAGTGTACTGGCTAATGGCAATGCAGTTGACGCTGTAATGACAGCGGGTTCAGGTGGTTGTTTTTTTCCGCTCACTGCAACATCAAATACTATAACAATGACCGTAGGTGCATTGCCTACTACAGTATCTGTAAGCGGCGGCGGCACAGTTTGCGGCAGCACTACTTTAACAGCATCTAACGGCGGCAGCGGTACTATTTATTTCCAGGGTACAACTTCAGGCGGTACTTCTACAGCCACTCCATCATCGTCACAGAGCATCAGCTCTTCAGGCACTTACTACTTCAGGGCACAGTCAGCAGCTGGATGCTGGGGACCTCAGGGCAGCGCTACAGTAACTGTGAACGCAGTTCCTGCAGCAGTGATAGTAAGCGGCGGTACTACTACTTGCGGTACGGGCCAGACAATAACTGCATCGGGCGGCGGCGGCGGTACTATCTATTTTGAAGGCACTACTGCTAACGGTACATCTACATCTACAGCATCTTCATCACAAACCGTTTCTTCTTCAGGCACTTATTATTTCCGTTCATTCTCCGGAACATGCTGGGGACCTGACGGCAACACTATCGTAACTATTAATACTGCAGCTACAGCAGCTGCGGGCAGCGCACAAACTATATGCGCAGGCGGAACAGTAACGCTGGCAGGTAGCATAGGTGGTAGCGCAACCAGCAGCACATGGAGCGCGCCAAGCGGTTCTTTTTCTAATACATCATCTCTTACTTCTACTTATACTCCTACTATCACCAGCGGTACAGTTACACTGACACTGACTACTAATGACCCTGATGGTGCAGGCCCTTGTAACCCGGCTACAAGCACAGTTATTATTACAGTGAATCCGGTTGCTACAGCAAGTGCAGGCAGTGGATCTACAGTATGCGCAGGTGGAACAGCTTCTCTTTCTGGTAGCATAGGTGGCAGCGCATCTACAAGTACATGGAGCGCATCGAGCGGCAGTTTCTCTAACGCCTCATCACTTACTTCTACTTATACACCAACAATAACCAGCGGTAACATAACGCTGACGTTAACAACAAACGACCCTGATGGTGCAGGACCTTGTACAGCAGCTACCAGCACAACAGTAATAACTGTTAACCCTGCAGCTACTGCAAGTGCAGGCAGTCCACAGACGGTATGTGCGGGTGGTTCAGTTACACTTGCCGGCAGTATAGGCGGCAGCGCAGCTAGCAGCACATGGAGCGCAGCTACCGGTACATTCTCTAATACTTCATCTCTTACTTCTACTTATACACCAAGTATAACTAGCGGTACAGTTACATTGACGTTAACAACTGATGACCCCGATGGCGCCGGTCCTTGTACAGCAGGTACAAGCACAGTAGTAATAACTGTTAACCCGGTAGCTACTGCAAGTGCAGGTGTTTCACAGACGGTGTGCGCAGGCGGTACTGCAACACTTTCAGGTAGCATCGGCGGCAGCGCGAGCACAAGCACCTGGAGCGCATCGAGCGGTTCTTTCTCTAATACAGCATCACTTACTTCTACTTATACGCCAAGTATAACCAGCGGTACCGTGACATTGACATTAACTACTAACGACCCGGATGGCGCAGGCCCTTGTACTGCAGCTACCAGCACTACTATTATTACGGTGAATCCTGCAGCTACGGCAAGTGCAGGTACTCCACAGAGTGTATGTGCAGGCGGTACGGTGACATTGGGCGGCAGCATAGGCGGCAGCGCAAGCAGCAGCACCTGGAGCGCGGCAACCGGTACATTCTCTAATGCATCATCTCTTACTTCTACTTATACACCAAGTATAGCAAGTGGTACGGTTACATTAACATTGACCACAAACGACCCTGATGGTGCAGGTCCTTGCAGCTCTGGTACGAGCACAGTTGTGATAACTGTAAATGCGACACCAGGTGCTGTAACTGTAACACCAACCACAGGAAGTGTTTTCTGCGGTAGCCAGGTGATCACTGCATCAGGTGGCGGCGGTGGTACTATATACTACCAGGGCACCACATCTGGTGGTACTTCTACAGCAACACCAACTACAACTGTTAATATAACTTCAAACGGTACTTATTATTTCCGTTCATTTTCAGGAACATGCTGGGGCTCAGACGGTAATACAGCAATTACCATCAACCCGGCAGCTACTGCAAATGCAGGCGGCGCTCAGACAGTATGCGCAGGCGGTACTGTAACATTGGCGGGCAGCATAGGCGGCAGCGCAAGCACCGGCACATGGAGTGCATCAAGCGGTACTTTCTCTAACGTGAATTCGCTTACATCTACTTATACACCAAGTATATCTAGTGGTACTGTGACACTTACATTGACTACAGATGATCCGGATGGCGCAGGCCCTTGCTCTGCGGCTACAAGCACCGTGGTTATTACGGTGAATGCAGTAGCAACTGCAGGTGCAGGCTCTCCACAAACAGTTTGTGCCGGCGGAACAGTAACTCTGTCTGGTACTATAGGCGGCAGCGCATCTTCATCTACCTGGAGCGCATCAAGCGGTACGTTCTCTAATACAGCATCACTTACTTCTACTTATACACCAACAATATCAAGCGGTACAATCACACTGACATTAACTACTAATGACCCTGATGGTGCCGGTCCTTGTACCGCAGCTAACAGCACTGTAGTAATAACAGTTAATCCGGCTGCAACTGCAACTGCAGGTACTCCGCAGACAGTATGTGCAGGTGGTACAGTAACACTGGCCGGCAGCATAGGCGGTAGTGCATCAACCTCTATCTGGACAGCATCAAGCGGTACATTCTCTAATGCATCATCACTTACCTCTACTTATACACCAAGTATATCCAGCGGTACAGTGACATTGACATTAACTACCAATGACCCTGATGGCGCAGGTCCTTGTACTTCAGCTACCAGCACTGTGGTGATCACAGTTAATGCTGCGGCAACTACAACAGCCGGTTCTCCACAAACAGTATGCGCAGGCGGTACAGTAACATTATCCGGTACTATCGGTGGCAGCGCTACCAGCAGTACATGGAGCGCAACAAGCGGTACGTTCTCTAATACAGCATCACTTACTTCTACTTATACTCCAAGTATAACCAGTGGTAACATCACATTGACATTAACTACCAATGACCCTGATGGTGCAGGTCCTTGTACAGCAGCCACAAGCACAGTAGTAATAACTGTTGATCCTGCAGCTACTGCAACAGCAGGTACTCCTCAGACAGTTTGTCAGGGTGGTACAGTAACACTTGCAGGCAGCATAGGCGGCAGTGCTACAACCTCAACATGGACAGCATCAAGCGGTACATTCTCTAATGCATCGTCACTCACTTCTACATATACACCAAGTATATCCAGCGGTACAGTGACATTGACATTAACTACAAATGATCCTGATGGTGCAGGCCCATGTAACGCGGCTACCAGCACAGTGGTAATAACAGTTAACCCGGCTGCAACAGCAACCGCAGGTACACCGCAGACAGTATGTGCTGGTGGTACAGTAACGCTTGCCGGCAGCATAGGTGGTAGTGCAACCACATCTACCTGGAGTGCATCAAGCGGTACTTTCTCTAATACAGCATTACTTACTTCTACGTATACTCCAACCATAACAAGCGGTACGGTAACACTGACATTAACTACTAACGACCCTGATGGTGCTGGCCCTTGTTCGGCAGCTACCAGCACTGTGGTAATAACAGTTAACCCAGCTGCTACAGCTAACGCAGGTACTGCGCAGACAGTTTGCCAGGGTGGTACAGTAACACTGGCCGGCAGCATAGGCGGCAGCGCATCTACTTCAACATGGAGTGCATCAAGCGGTACTTTCTCTAATGCATTGTCTACTACTTCAACATATACACCGAGCATCTCCAGCGGTACAGTAACACTGACATTAACTACAGACGACCCTGATGGCGTAGGACCTTGTTCAGCTGCTACCAGCACTGTGGTAATAACAGTTAACCCGGCTGCTACAGCAACCGCAGGTACTCCGCAGACAGTTTGTGCCGGTGGTACGGTAACACTTGCGGGCAGCATTGGCGGCAGCGCTACTTCATCTACATGGAGTGCATCAAGTGGTACATTCTCTAATACAGCATCACTTACGTCTACTTATACACCAACAATAACCAGCGGTACGGTTACACTGACATTAACTACAAATGACCCTGATGGCGCAGGCCCTTGTTCTGCAGCTACCAGCACTGTTGTTATAACAGTTAACGCAGCAGCTACAGCTAACGCAGGTACGCCACAGACAGTATGCGGCGGCGGAACAATAACACTTAATGGCTCATTAGGTGGTAGCGCAACCAGCTCTACCTGGACTGCAGCAACCGGTACGTTCTCTAATTCTTCATCCCTCGTTTCTACGTATACACCATCAATATCCAGCGGCACAGTGACATTAACACTGACTTCAAACGACCCGGATGGTGCTGGTCCATGTACTGCGGCTACAAGTACGGTGGTTGTAACAGTTAACGCAGCAGCTACTGCCAGTGCAGGTGTGGCGCAGACAGTATGCGCAGGCGGTACAGTAACGCTTGCCGGCAGCATCGGTGGCAGCGCAGCAAGTTCTACCTGGACAGCTTCAAGCGGTACGTTCTCAAATGCAACATCACTTACTTCTACATACACTCCAAGCATAAGCAGCGGTACGGTCACATTGACATTAACTACCAATGACCCGGATGGCGCAGGTCCTTGTACAGGAGCGGTAAGTACTGTGGTAATAACAGTTAACCCGGCAGCAACAGACAATGCAGGTACACCACAGACAGTATGCGCAGGCGGCACAATAACACTTGGTGGCAGCATCGGTGGCAGCGCGTCTACATCTACGTGGACAGCAGCAAGCGGTACCTTCTCTAACATATCATCTCTTGCTTCTACATATACACCTACTATAGCAAGTGGTAACGTAACATTGACATTAACTACAGATGATCCGGATGGCGCTGGTCCTTGTACTGCAGCTACCAGCACTGTGGTGATCACAGTTAACCCGGTTGCTACAGACAATGCAGGCGCACCACAAACAGTTTGCGCAGGCGGTACAGTAACATTGGCTGGTACAATTGGTGGCAGCGCAACAACTTCAACCTGGACAGCATCAAGTGGTACATTCTCAAATGCATCTTCACTTACTTCTACTTATACACCAAGCATAACGAGCGGTACGGTAACGTTGACATTAACTACTAATGACCCTGACGGCGTAGGTCCTTGTACAGGAGCGGTAAGCACTGTGGTAATAACAGTTAACCCGGCGGCTACTGCTACAGCAGGCACACCTCAGACAGTATGTGCAGGCGGTACAGTAACACTTGGCGGCAGCATCGGTGGCAGCGCAACTACTTCTACCTGGACAGCGCCAAGCGGTACTTTCTCTAACATATCATCTCTTGTTTCTACATACACACCTACTATAGCCAGTGGTTCTGTGACATTGACATTAACAACAAATGATCCGGATGGCGCAGGTCCTTGCTCTGCAGCTACCAGCACTGTAGTTATAACAGTTAACCCTGTTGCTACAGACAATGCAGGTGCACCGCAGACAGTATGCGCAGGCAGCTCAGTAACGCTTGCCGGCACACTGGGTGGCAGCGCTACAACTTCTACATGGAGTGCATCAAGCGGTACTTTCTCTGATGTGACATCACTTACTTCTACATATACACCAAGCATACCTAACGGTACTGTTACGCTGACACTGACCTCAAACGACCCTGACGGCGTCGGTCCTTGTACAGCAGCTACAAGTACCGTGGTAATAACAGTTAACCCAACTCCTGGTCCGGTTAATCTATTCCCAACATCGGGTAGCACATTCTGCTCTAACGAAGTTGTCACCGCGTTCGGCGGCACAGGCGGTACTATCTACTACCAGGGCACGACTTCCGGTGGTACTTCCATTGCAGTGCCTACAACAACAGTGAATGTAGTTTCTACTGGTACCTATTACTTCCGCGCACTTACAGGTGCTTGCTGGGGAATTGAAGGCAATACGTCTATAACCATCGATCCTCCGGCTACCGCAAATGCTGGACCAGCACAGACAGTTTGTGCGGGTGGTACTATAACACTTGCGGGCGCTATAGGCGGCAGTGCAAGCACATCTACCTGGACAGCATCGAGCGGAACATTCTCTAATGCTTCTTCACTTACTTCAACTTATACACCAAGTATTGCTAGTGGTACTGTGACACTGACACTGACTACCGATGATCCGGATGGTGCAGGTCCTTGCAGCGCTGCTGTAAGCACAGTGGTAATAACAGTTAATCCGGCAGCAACAGACAATGCTGGCCTGCCGCAGACTGTATGTTCTGGTGGTACTATCACACTTAATGGAAATATAGGCGGAAGCGCATCAACGTCTACTTGGACTGCTCCAAGCGGCACATTCTCTAACGCTTCTTCACTTACTTCTACTTATACACCAACAATAACAAGCGGTACAATAACCCTGACATTGACCACTAATGATCCGGATGGTGCAGGTCCTTGTTCTGCTGCTATCAGCACAGTAGCGATAACAGTTAACCCTGCTGCTACTGACAATGCGGGTTTACCACAGACAGTATGTGCTGGTGGAACGGTAACTCTGGGTGGTACCATTGGCGGCAGCGCTACTTCATCTACATGGAGTGCTCCAAGTGGTTCATTCTCTAATACAGCATCACTTACTTCTACTTACACGCCAAGTGTGAGCAGCGGCGTAGTTACGCTTACTCTTACATCGAATGATCCGGATGGCGCTGGTCCATGTACAGCTGCAGTAAGTACTGTTGCTATAACTGTTAATCCGGCAGCTACTGCTAACGCAGGTGCACCGCAGGCAGTTTGCGCAGGCAGTTCAATAACACTGGCAGGTTCTATAGGTGGCAGTGCAACCTCATCTACCTGGAGTGCAGCGAGCGGTACTTTCTCTAACGCATCTTCTCTTACTTCTACTTATACACCAAGCATTGCTAGTGGTACTGTTACACTTACATTGACAACAAACGACCCTGATGGTGTTGGTCCTTGTACAGCGGTTACAAGCACGGTGGTGATCACTGTTAATGCAACGCCAACAGCGTTTGCGGTTACAGGTGGTGGCAGTTATTGCGCAGGTTCACCATCATTACATGTGGGTCTGTTTAGCTCTACAGCAGGTGTTAAATATCAGTTGTTCGACGGTCCAACGGCGGTTGGTATTCCATTAGCGGGTACAGGCAGCGCTCTTGATTTCGGAGTGCAGGCAGCTGCGGGGTCTTATACAGTTTTCGCAACTGATACTACCACTACTTCATTCTGTACAAATACAATGGCAGGTGCAGTAGCAATAACTATATTGCCTTTGCCTACAGTAGATACAGTATCTGCTGGTGGTGCGTTCTGCGCAGGTGGCACAGGTGTTGATGTATCGTTGAATAAATCTGATTTCAGTACTAACTACCTCTTGTACCTTGCAGGAGTTTATACAGGCAACACAAAACCTGGTACCGGCGGTCTGGTAGACTTCGGTTTACAGAATGTTCCTGGTGATTATACTGTAGTTGCGACAAGCACGATCACATTGTGTTCTAACAATATGGCAGACACAGCTAAGGTGATCTCAAATGCATTGCCAACGGCATTTAATGTTACCGGTACCGGTAGCTATTGCTCTGGCGGTGCAGGACTTCACGTTTTACTGAGCAATTCAAACTCAGGTACTAAGTATCAGTTGTTCCTTGGGGTAAATCCTGTAGGCCCTGCACTTGCAGGAATAGGTGGTACCGGACTTGATTTCGGTGCACAGACTGCCGCAGGTACTTATACAGTATTCGCTACTGATACTACATTGTCTACAATGTGCGGTCAGTTAATGAATGGCAGCGCGGTAATAACCATTGATCCATTGCCGTTGGTATTCAATATGACCGGGGGCGGTGCTTACTGCTTTGGCGGTCTTGGCCTCCCTGTTAGTATCGATACATCTCAGTTAGGTGTTAACTACCAGTTGTACTTGGGTGGCGTTGTGAGCGGTGGCGTTACACCGGGAACAGGTGCTGCGTTTAATTTTGGTACAGAAACTGCCGCAGGTAAATATACAGCGGTGGCAACAGTAGTAGCAACCGGCTGCACAAGCAATATGCTCGACACAGCGGTGATCGTGGTTAATCCATTACCAAACTTGTTTACAGTTGGCGGCGGTGGTCCTTACTGCGCAGGTGGTATGGGTTCTGACATTACACTGTCAGGTTCTGACACAGGCATCAGCTATCAGTTGTGGAATGGTGTTGCGGTAGGTAGCCCGGTTTTGGGTACTGGCAGCGGCATACTCGACCTTGGCTTCCAGACCGGTGCAGGTACTTACACTGTAGTAGGTACTAACATCCGTACAGGGTGCTCTCAGAATATGACAGGTGCTAGCGCTCCTGTTGTTATCAATCCATTGCCACCATTACATGCTATCAGCGCAGGTGCACACTATTGCACAGGTGGTGCAGGTGTTGATGTAAATCTTTCAACTTCTGATGCCGGTATTGGTTATCAGTTATATGATGGATCGCTTCCGGTTGGAGGTCTTGTTGCGGGCGGTGCATTTATCGACTTCGGCTTCCAGCCAGCAGGTACATATTACATAGTGGCTACTGATCTTACGCATACTACTTTCTGTATGGATACAATGACAGGTACTTCAGTGATCGTTGCAGATCCATTACCTACGTTGTACACTGTAGGTGGTGGTGGTGCATATTGCTCAACTGGCCCGGGCAGGGTAGTTACCTTGAGTGGTTCTGATACGGGTGTTAGCTATCAATTGTACATCGGTTGGGCCAGCACTGGTTCTCCGATCACAGGTACAGGCAGCGCACTGAATATACTGCTTACTGCTGGTGGCAATTATACTATGATCGCTACGAATGTTCATACTGGTTGTATGGATACCATGCTGAGCAGTGCAACAATAATAGTTAATCCGTTGCCGGCAGCTATAACCGGTGCTACAAGTATCTGCCAGGGTTCTACAACTACCCTGAGCGATGCAACCGGTACAGGCTCATGGACCAGCAGCGCCACAAGTGTTGCTACAATAAACGCGATATCCGGTCTGGTAACAGGGGTGTCTGGTGGTACTTATAACGTTACGTACACATTACCAGTTACAGGGTGCTTTGTTACCACTGCTGATACCGTCAATGCATTACCGGTAGTAGCTCCAATATCAAGTATGCCTACATTGTGTTCTGCGGCAAGTATTCTGTTCACAGATGCTACTTCATTCGGAGTGTGGAGCTCAAGTAACACATCTGTTGCATCGGTTGACGCAATAGGTAACGTAACAGGTGTAGTTGCGGGAACTGCAACAATAACTTATACAGTAACCAGCCTTAAGGGATGTGTAACTGCTGTAGAAAGTTCATTGCTTACAGTTGTAGCATCTCCTGTGGTAACTCCTATATTTGGTAATGTAACTAATATATGCGCAGGCCTCACAGCTATGATCTCTGATACTACCGCAGGTGGTGTATGGAGCAGCCTTGACCCAACCATTGCTACGGTAAGCAGCACAGGCCTGGTAACAGGTGTTGCCTTCGGTAGTGTAGATCTGGTTTACTCGGTAACTAACCTGAGCGGCTGTACTACAAGCGTACTTTATGGCTTCTCTATCGGCAACCCAATGCCTGCTGTGGTTTCATTACCGCTTGGTTCTGCTACACTTTGCCATGGCAACCCGGTTAACTTGATGATAAACACATTGGCTTCAGGGCTTACTTACCAATGGCTGGTAGGCGGTGCTACGATAGTAGGTGCTACAGATGGTACGTATACTACAAGCACTGCTGGTTCTTATGTTGCAGTGGTAAGCAATGGTACTTGCCAGATCGACCTGGCTGCCATCAATGTAGTAACGCCACCAATGCCTGTAATTACGTTCGACAGTGTTGCTAACTTATTATCTACCGGTTCATTCTCTTCATACCAGTGGTATAAGGATAGCGTACTGATAGTAGGTGATACAACTGAGAACATAACACCTACAGGCCCGGGTAACTACACTGTAGTTGTTTCTGACGGCAATGGTTGTACAGATACTTCAGTACTGTCATACACTATACTGGGTACAGTCACTACCAAGGTTAAGCCGGTTGTTAATGTTGCCGATATCAAGGTTTATCCAAACCCTGTAAGCAACATCCTGTACATAGATGCTCCTCAGAAAGTATTTGTGACAGTGATGAGCACAGATGG
>Ga0206949_1154_pt1 | contig 24969 bp, 19 predicted proteins | sample Alteio_BWOrgHeat_40_FD_153240 | JGI IMG/M metagenome (GOLD analysis project Ga0206949, IMG submission 153240) | Enriched cells from forest soil in Barre Woods Harvard Forest LTER site, Petersham, Massachusetts, United States -... | ecosystem: Environmental > Terrestrial > Soil > Temperate forest >...
GCGATGAACTGTAGTGGCGCGCGGACCTCGTGCCTCCCTTGGGCGCGATCCCGATCGAGCGAGGCTGCCGCCCTTGGTTGTTTGCCGCAATACACGCAAAACCTTCATCGTCGTTTGGAATTGTGAGACTCCCCTTCGAAAGCCGTTTGATGAATCTAACGCTCGCCAGCCTATTGTAGGCCAGAAGGCGTCAAAACCATCGCCGCCAGTGTAGAGGCAGGCCTGGAACACTGCCATAGCCGACACGCTGAAAGCCCCATCGGATGGAGTTCTTTCGAATGGATAGGCGTTTGTCCTACATGCCTGGGACTAAGACTTCCGCGAACCCGGCGTGGAAGCTCTGCAGTCGCCCTTGCGCCTTTGGGCGGTTGGCGATATAGACTGCTCCCAATGAGTAATTCACTTTCCAAGGAGAGTGAGCCTAACCAGGGGAACGGTCCGGAGAATGCGAACGCGATGGACAACTTATCCTGCTCCTCTCATTCAACGATTTGCGTCCTGATGTTTGATTCGCGCGGGACGCTAATATGGTCCACTCCCGCAATTGGAATCGCACTGGACCTCCTCGGCGGGAAATTTCCGCCCCGAAATGTCGCCGAGTTGGAAGATTGGTTCGAGGACGTTCGTGACGAGCGGCGCGTCTCCGGCGCGTTCGACAAAATCTCGAAAGATCGATGCGAGCCTTTATCGGGCGAGGCCTTGCTTCGCTTCGTTCGCCGGGAGGAGGTGTGTCTGCGATGGAGTTGGGAGCGCATCCCTGTTCCCGACGGCGGCGAAAAGCTCTTTGCGTTATCGCTTTGGGAGTTAGACCACGAGAGCGAGGCGAATTACGGGGATTCATTTGATCACGCTATCGAAGGGCTGTTTAGAACTACCGTTGGCGGACGATACCTTCGCGCAAATGCCTCTCTGGCAAAGATGTACGGTTATGGTTCGCCACAGGAATTGATCGATGCCCTCCATGACTTGAATGTCCAGCTTTACGTGCAACCCGGAAGGCGCATGGAATTTGTCCGTCTGATGCGTGAGCAGGGCTTTGTCGCTGATTTTCAATCGGAGGTGAGGCGCGCCGATGGAGTCGTGATTTGGATTGTCGAGTTCGCAAGAACGGTCTTGGATGCCGATGGGAATCCGTGGTTTTTCGAGGGAAGCGTCATTGAGATCTCTGCGCAAAAGGCTGCGGAGCAGGCATTGCGCGATAGCGAGGAGCGATTCCGATGGCTTGCGGAAACGACGAACGCGGTTCCTTGGGAAGCGGGGTTCACTTTTGAGCGCTTCGATTATGTTGGTCCACAGGCCGTTGGGTTGCTCGGCTTTCCTATAGAGCATTGGACAAGAGCGGGCTTCTGGAAAGAGCGGGCGCATCCGGATGACGCGGAGTGGGTGAAGATCGTGCGGGATGAGGCCATTTCAAATGGAAGAGCGTTTGAATTGGAATATCGAATGCTTCACGCCGATGGACGTGCGATATGGATCCGGGAAATCATTGGGTTTTCGAAAGCCGGAGGCAGTAAGGCGCGCCTTGGCGGTTTTCTGCTCAACGTCACGCATCGTCGGGAAGCTGAAGATTCACTTCGGGAAAGCCGCTTGTTGATCGGCCAGATCGCCAGCGCGTCTCCGATCATCCTCTATGCATTCGATATTATGGAGAGAAGATGCGTTTTTGTGGATGGCCGAGTGCAGGATATTCTGGGATACGAAAAGACGGCAATTGCTGCAGTCGATCCATTTTTTCTGTTGAATCAGGACTACGTTGACGAGTTGAGTTCCTGTGAAGATCACCTGGCAAAGCTGAGGGGGGCTGGAGACGGGGAAGTGATCACGCGTGAAATTCAGATCCGGAAAAAGGACGGTCGATTGGTTTGGCTTTGCACCCGCGAGATGGTGTTTACTCGAAGCGTGGCCGGCGATCCCCGGCAGATCGTTGGAACTGCTGAGGACATTACCGAGCAGATCGAAGCGATCCACGCCCTCATAGCAAATGAGGAATTGTTTCGGCGGCTCGTCGAGACCACAAAAGTCATTCCCTTTGAGATGGATGTGAGCTCGGGATGCTTTACTTACGTCGGGCCGCAGGCCGAGAATCTGCTGGGCTATCGGCTCTCGGACTGGCGCAGAGACGGCTTCTGGAATGGGCTGATCCACCCCCTGGATAGAGGCTGGCCGCTTTCGGAGCGGAATGCGGACGTGCAGGGCGAGCGGGATTTCCAATATGACTTTCGGGTGCGCGCGGCAGACGGTTCCTACCTCTGGTTCCGTCAAATACTGCATTGTGGAAAAGAGCGCGACCTGCGTAGCGTGGCACGGGGGTTCCTGATCGATGTGACTGAGAGCAAGAAGCTTGAGGAGGAAGGGGAAGAGACAAAACGGCAACTGCGCGCGTTGGCGGAGCGCAATCAAAGCATTCGCGAAGAGGAGCGCATCAGCATCGCGCGAGAGCTCCACGACGAGTTGGGTCAGGCTTTGACTATCTTCAAGATCGACCTGGCGTGGTTGAGCACGAGACTTCTGGGAATGCCGTCGGCAGTTGATACTTATCCTCTGACGGAAAAGATTCGGAGCATGGAGAAAATCGCAGATTCCACTCTTGGAACGGTGCGCCGAATCACTTCTGAATTGAGGCCGCCTGTTCTGGACGAACTGGGCCTGGCAGACGCGATCGAATGGCAAGCCTCGGAATTCGGAAAGCGCATCGGTCTCAGATTCGACTTTAAACTGCAACCCGTGGAGCCCTTGCCGCCAAAGCTGGCGACGGTTGCATTTCGGATTTTTCAGGAGATCCTGACGAACGTTGCGCGCCACGCGAACGCCACCAGCGTGAGAATTGGCCTTCGCCGGGATGAGCAGCAACTTTCCCTCACGGTTTCTGACAATGGCTCAGGAATTCGCGAGGAGGACCAACGTAAAGCGGCTTCCTTCGGCCTGTTGGGAATGCGGGAACGGGCGACGGCGGTTGGGGGAACGGTTGATATTCGAGGAGTTGCCGGCAACGGGACCACGATCATTGTTAAAATTCCGCTGAAACGAGCCATTCCTCCGTTTCAAATAGGGTCGTAATATCGTATCTAATGGGAATACAATGACTTGCCTAAATGGCTCGATATTCGAAGCAGGGCAAGGCTGTTAACAATGTATTATCTTTCTTTATATGCAATATGAGTATATCGGTCAGGAGCCTGATACTACACGGCGAGAGAAACTGCGCTTGTAGTCACTGCGGTCGTGGTGTTGTAAGTGTCCGTCCTATGCGGCTCGTAAGCGTTTCCGCTTGATTAATGAAGGGGCGCAGGTAATCTGGGGTGGTGGATGAAAAGATAAAAGTTCTCATCGTCGACGATCATTTCTTTGTCAGGCAGGGGCTTAGGTCTGTATTAAGCGAGCATTTTAAGAAGGCAGTGTTTGGCGAGGCGAGTGACGCGCAGAACGCCCTTGAGCAGGCATGGAAGGAAGATTGGGACGTCGTTCTTCTGGATATAAGCATGCCCGGGAGAGGGGGGCTTGACCTATTGAAGGAGCTGCGGAGCATCAAGCCGAAGATGCCCGTAATCATTTTGAGCATGCACGAAGAGGAGCAGTTCGCCATTCGAGTGCTGAAGCTTGGCGCCTGCAGCTACATCCGAAAAGACAGCGCGGGCCACGAATTGGTGAAAGGCATCGAGGCGGCGCTTCGAGGCACGAAATACATCACGCCTTCCATTGCGCAAAGGCTGGCGCTGCACATCGAGAAGGATGTGGACGGACCGGCCCACGAGACGTTGTCCGATCGCGAGTATCAGGTAATGCGCCTCATCGCCTCCGGCAAAACTGTGAAGGAAGCCGGTTATGAATTGTCACTGAGCGTGAAGACGATCAGCACCTATCGCACCCGGATATTAATGAAGCTCGGGTTGCAGAATAATTCGCAGATCATGCGCTATGCGGTCCAACATGGCATTGTGGACGTTCGTGCTGAGGAGTAAGGCAAGGCAATCGAAGGGACGGGCGGGTTTTAAATTCATCAGGCGCATCCGGATCAGGGCTTCCTGGCATCACGGTAGGACAAATGCGGACATGTTCGCTTGAAATGGCGCTGATGTGGCTTTCAGCCGCACGGGAATGGCGCAATCGGGAAAGATGGCTAAACTCAGCGCGTCTTGGATCAAACTTACATGAGTGAGACTATTCAAGTCTTTGTGGAAAGTGTGATTCAGATTCCAAGGGATGCTTTTGACTCGGATGAAATGTATAGAAAGTTTTAAGGAGACGTAAAATGACCACGTGCGGCAGCTCTCTCAAAATGGTTGGACAGCATAGGCTGAAGAATAATCGTGCGCTATGTGCCTGACTAAAATGCTTAAGATGGACTCCCGAACTCTCTGGCTTTGCGGCTTTCAGACTGAATGAAAATGGAAGTGGCCGCTTGCGCAATCGGAATTGGAAGTGCTTTATCCATGGGCACGTCTGTAAGAGCCGACGACCCCTCTCGCCCACCGCCCTTTCGCGCATCGTGGACGCAGGAATCGCCAATTCGGGATGTCGCAATGGCCGCTTTACCCACAGACCCCGATTCTCCCGCGGCCAACCTGCCGACGCTGGATCCCGAACTTCCCACCGGAGGCGCGAATCGTCAGAATCCGCCGGGGCAAGGAGGTTTCCCCGGGTTGACGAATCCCGCATCCAGCGAGCCGGAAGAACCCTTGTCGCTCTTTTCCAGGGAATTGAATGCTCCCAAGGCGCAAACCGATTCAGGAGTTCCACTGGTTCCCTTCGAACAAGCGCTCCTCCCGAGAAATCCACTCCAACGAACGGCCATGAATCAGGCCTTTAGCACGGGAGAAGCGCTGACCGATGGAATCGGAGGGAATCCAGGGACGCTGGCGACGCCGTTCCTACGTAATCCCAGTCAACGCTATCTGGGATTTCATCTTGGATTCATCCATTACGAGCCGGTTGCGGGCCTCCTTGTGAACAGTATCCGCGAGAATTCGGCGACGGGCTCGAACAGAGAAGGAACTCTCATCACCTTACAGGGCGGCCTTTACGCGATCGTGGGCGAACCCACGAGCCAGCTCTATGGCGTCATGAACTATCAGGCGGGTGTCATACTTCTCGATAAGGACAACCAAAGCCGATTTGATCAGGAACTGTCTCTTACTCTGAATTTCTCGCCGAGAGACTTTGAGAAGATGCAGTTCTCTCTAGGTGTCAGCTTCGATGGTCTCTCGGGTCTGGATCGTGATACGGGCGCCGATACCGAGCGTAATCTTCTGACCGTGGCGCTCGCATCCACCTTTGCATTCAGTCCGAAAACCAGCCTCGACTGGAATTTCACCATTCCCATTCGAGAGTTCAATGGGGGCATCAGTTCGAGTGGCATCACAAGCACAACGCTGCTGAATTATCATTTTTCGGAAAAGACGCTCGTGGGAATTGGCTTTTCGCTCGGGACGTTGAAAGTGGACCAAGGAGATAACCAGACTTTCGAGCAAGCGATTGTGAATCTGGAATACAATCCCTCTCCCAAGTTTTCCCTTTACGGCACGTTTGGCTGCGAGTTTCGACAAGCAGGTGGAAAGCTGTTTACGGGTCCGATCTTCGGCGTGGGCGCGACCTGGACGCCACGGCTCGGAACTTCGGTGAAGTTGGCCGCGGAACGGCGAACCTTCAATTCCGCCGAAGCGATGAATTCGAACTACACGAGCACCAGCATTACGCTAAGTCTGGATCAGCGCCTGGGATCGAGGGTGACGTTATCTTTGTCGTTGGGATACGAAAACGCCCAGTATGAAAGTGTGGGTGCCGGCGGCGACGGATCGCGCCGGGATGATCTCATCGAAGGGCAGATAGGCTTTACACTTTTCATCAATTCCCGCTGGAGTTGCTCTCTCTCGCTCTCGGCTTCGGACAACTATTCCAATCAACGGCCACTGCAAGAGTATCAATTGGCGTTTCAAACCTCTTATGCATTTTGAGCGTCGAACGTCATTCTCGCGAAGGGGCGTTCGTGAGAATGGACTTCGGGATAATTGTCTTCGGTTTGAGCCGGTTGCCGTTCCTTTGGAGGTTAAAGTGAACTTTGAGAATCCCACGAAAGGCACATGACTGTTCTACAACTCACCGATTCTGATGTCTTCGCCGGAACGGAGCGCCACATGCTGGATCTGGCGATGGCGTTGAAGGATCTGAAATGCGCCGTAATTGTCGGTTGCCCGGCCAATGGCGTGTTGGCGAGTCGTGCAGGCGGCTCAGGGTTGGAGATTCTCTCCGTCAGAAGGGAACGTGCGGCTGATCTCTCAAACGTCCTGATTTTGACGCGTGAACTCAGGAGGGGAAGGATCAATGTAATACACGCTCATAATGGGCGGGCCGCACTTTGGGGCGCGCTGGCGACATTTATTGCCAGAAGAGGGAAACTTCTGACGACCCAACACTTTCTGAGTCCGGCGAGGGCGAGGCGCCCGGGTTGGCGGAGATGGATTTCACACCAGATTCACCGATGGATTGGTGCGCAATCTACGGGAGTCATCGCGATCTCAGAAGCGGTCCGCGGCACGATTCTACAACGGGGCGAGGTCGACACGAAGAAGGTATCTACGGTCCTGAATGGAATACAGGAGCCCGCGCGCCGTTCTCCGACGACCTCGATTCCGGTGCGCGAATCGTTCGGCGAGTCATTTGACGGACCGTTGATTACCTGCTGCGCGAGGCTGGAAGCGGAAAAGGAGGTGGGAGTGCTCATCGCTGCGATGGCAGACGTAGTCAGGGAGATTCCCAATGCCCACTGTGTCGTCGCCGGCGACGGCGTTCTCAAGGCGGAATTGGAGAGAGAGATTGCGTCATTGGGCCTTGGCGGAAATGTGCAGCTTCTGGGTTTCCGGACGGATGCGCTTGAGATTGTGGCTGCAGGTGATCTCTTCGTCCTGCCGAGTGTGGCCGAGCCATTCGGGCTTTCGCTGGTCGAAGCAATGGCCCTGGGAAAACCAGTGGTGGCCACGAGAGCGGGGGGGCCCATCGAGATCGTAGTTTCCGGCCTAACTGGACTTCTCGTGACGCCTTCAGATCCGCGCGAACTTGCTGAAGCCGTTCTGCATATCCTGAAAGATAAGTTTCTGGGACGTTCCATGGGAAAAAACGGCAGAGAGCGATTTGTGAGACATTTTACCGCGGCACGCATGGCAAAGGAGATATTGCAGCTCTATCGATCTGCCGGCGATGAGGAACGAGAGAGACCGCCGGAATCGCTGCCCATCGCGGAAAGGCCGTCAGACATGGCTTCCGGGGCGATTGCCGCACGGCGTCATTGCGCTCTATGAAAATTCTCTTAATCGCTCACGCCTGCCAGGTTCGTCACGAAGGCCAACAGAGAGCGGAACAACTCGGGCGGCTTCCGGGCATCGACCTCCAGGTGGTGACGCCTGTTCGATGGTATGAGTATGGATCATGGCGCAGTTTTCAACCGCCTGCCGATCCATCGTACACGATACTGCCTGAAAAAGTCCGACTTCCCTGGACAGGCCTTGGGCAGTGGTATCTTCACCACTACCCGAGACTGGGAGAGATTCTTAGCACGTTCCGGCCGGACATTATTGACATATGGGAGGAGGCTTGGGGATTGGTCAGCGCTCACGCCTGTTGGCTGCGAAACCGCATGTTGCCTTCTGCGAAGATTCTCTCTGAGACGGAGGCAAATATCCCTCGGACTCACCCTTTTCCATTTACGCAATTCCGGAGTTACGTTCTCAAGAATACCGATTTTGCGGTTGCGCGACAGCGTGAGGGAATTGGGGTGCTTCGTGCGAAGGGATATCAGGGGCCTGCAGAGGTGATAGGAAATGCGGTAGATGACGATCTCTTTTGTCCAATGGATCGCGAAGCCTGCAAGCGTTCCGTGGGATTGTCCGGATTTGTCGTTGGTTACGTAGGGCGCCTTATTGAGGCGAAGGGATTGATGGACATCGTGGAAGCGATGGGAATCCTCGGCCGGGATTCCGGAGTTACGCTGGCCTTTGTCGGCTCCGGCGACTTTCGGGCGGCGTTGGAGAGTCGGGTCGCCGCCCTCGGCCTCGGAAATTTGGTTCGGTTTCTGCCGCCTCGTAAAATGGAACAACTCCCTGAGGTAATGAACGCTCTGGACGCGCTGCTTTTGGTATCCAGGACCACAGCGACGTGGAAAGAGCAATTCGGCCGGGTTATCATCGAAGCGCACGCCTGCGGCACTCCCGTGATTGGGTCCGATTCCGGCGCCATCCCGGAAGTGATCGATCAGGGAGGATTGACGGTTCGCGAGGGCAGCGCCACGGAGATTGCCAATGCAATTCGAACACTGAGGAATGATCCCGCGCTGCGGCGAAGGATGGGCCTTGCTGGTCGCACGCAGGTGAAGGACCGATATACGTGGAAACGTGTTTCAGAGCGGATGCGCAATATTTACGTAAAGATGATGGGGCAGAAGCGCGCGGCCCGCGCGGCGATCCATGTATGAGCGCTGAGCGACGCTGTGTCCTTTACCTGAATCACGGCGCCAAGCCCAGCGGGGCGGAATTTGCGCTGTTGCGAATGCTTGGGGCGCTCGATCGCACTCAAGTGCGGCCGATCATCATTTTCGGAGAGGATGGTCCAGCCGCCGATCTGGCGCGCGAAATCGGCGTGGAAACGCATGTGATCCCCATGGCGGTGAAGATTCGTGAGGTCCGGAAAGACACGCTGAATGCCGGCGCTTTTATGCATATGGGCCGTCTTTGGTCCTTTGTTGGATATGCGATCGTCATCGCGCAATTCGCTATGACGCATGGCGTTGACGTCATTCATACGAATACGATAAAGGCGCATCTTTACGGGGCCTTGGCGGGGCGAATCGCCGGACTTCCGGTAATATGGCATCTTCGGGATTATGTGAATGAGTCGTATCTTCCCCCGGCCGCAGTGAAGGTTGTGCGTGCGTTGGCCAGGTTTGCGCCGCGACATATTATTGCCGTTTCCCGCAGTGTATTGGAGCAACTTCATTTGGGCAAAAACCGGCAAAAGGCCTCGGTAGTCCTTGATGGTCTCACTGAACGGGAATTGGAGGCAGAGTGTGGGACCCTTGCTTCGCGAGATCCAAACGCTGGTCCGCATATAGGCATCGTGGGACGGCTCGCTCAATGGAAAGGCCAGCACGTCTTTCTCGAGGCGGCTGAGAAAGTGGTAGCCGCGGGAATCGATGCACATTTCAGCATTATTGGCGCGGCGCTATTCGGTGAGGAAGAATATGAGATGGAACTCCGCCGGCAGGTCGAAGCACTTGGACTCAATGATCGGGTGCAGTTCCGAGGGTTCAGGCGCGATGTCACTGGGGAATTAAGGAATCTGAGTATTCTTGTGCACGCCTCAACAACGGGAGAGCCGTTCGGACAGGTCATCGTAGAGGGAATGGCGGTGGGGCTTCCTGTGGTGGCAAGTTGTGGCGGCGGCGTTCCGGAGATCATTACCCACGGTGAGAACGGATTGTTGACCAAAATGGGGGATTCGACCGAACTCGCGGAGGCGATCATCTTTCTCGTGCGCCAACCGGAAGACGCGAAGCGTCTCGGTGCTGCAGGGTACGATCACGTTCACGCAAACTTTCGAGTGGCTCGCGGCGCCAGACAGTTAGAGGCATTGTATGGAAGGGTTGTAAGCGGCGCGGCGAGGCAACCGTTGGAGGCGCAACTGCAACCGAATTGCGAGATCCGTTGATGTCGCCCAAGCTTATGGCCCGGCGACGCTAATTATGTCCTGCCAAAAGAAGATCCTGTTCCTCTTTGGAACTCGACCGGAAGCCTTGAAGCTTGCGCCGGTTATTCGAGCCTTCCAGGACGAGATTAAACTGGAAGTCAGGATTTGTGTAACGGCGCAGCATCGAGAGCTCCTTGATCAGGCGCTTCTATCGTTCCGGATAAAGTCGGATTTTGACCTGAACCTCATGTTGCCGGATCAATCTCTGCCGGGACTTATTTCCAGAATTGTCGCGGCAGCGGGTGAGGTTCTCGATCGCGAGAGACCTGATTTGGTGATTGTCCAGGGGGATACCGCGAGCGCTCTTGGGGGCGCCTTGGCGGCAAGCCTTTGCAAGATCCCAATCGCGCACGTGGAGGCCGGCCTGCGGAGTTTCCGGAGAGGTTCGCCGTTTCCCGAGGAGATCAATCGGGTTCTCATCAGCCGGCTTGCGGACCTTCATTTCGCTCCCAGTGAGAGCGCCGCGGAGAACCTACGGCGCGAAGGGATTACGGGTGGAATCTTCGTGGTGGGAAATCCGATCGTGGACTCCCTCAAGAATGTGTTGCGCGACCTAAAAGGAAGGGAAGATGAACCGCGAAGGGCCGAGCTTCAGGCTTGGGCGGGAGGCCGCCGGATCGTTCTCCTTACTCTTCATCGACGTGAGAGCTTCGGGGATGCGATGACAAATATTTGTCGGGCAATAAGGGAAATTGCGATGGGCGCCGAAGATATGGAATTTTTCTTTCCCGTTCATCCAAATGGAAGAGTGAGGGACACGATTCGGGAGCAACTCTCAGACATCAAGAACGTTCGCCTTCTCGATCCCCTGGCGTACGAGGATTTCGTCTGGCTTCTGTCTCGCGCAACCCTGGTGATTAGCGATTCCGGAGGCGTGTTGGAAGAAGCTGTTACCATGGGAGTTCCTATCCTTGTGGTGAGGGAAATTACGGAACGAGTGGACGCGATTCGCGCCGGACATGCGCAGATAGCTGGGGTGAGCGTCGCACAGATTGTTGCGGAGGCGAGGACGCTGCTCCAGACACTGACCAACTCGAATCCGCTACGCCGCACATTGCGCGAGACATTTGGCGACGGGAAGACATCCGCTCGCATCGTAATGCGCACCAAAGAGTTTCTTTGCGGTGGATCTGGAGCTGCGGTCGCGAAAGTGACGCCTCAATTTACCCAATGAGGTATTGCTGTTTCCGCTTTGATGCCGACACTCATCAGTGCGTCGCAAAAGGTATTCCGAATCTGGTTCGGCTTGCCGATCGCTTCGGAGTGAAGTTCACTTTCTTCGTCAATATGGGGAGGGCATTTGACCGCCGTATTTCAATCGGAAGAGCGGTCGCGCGTTTAAGGAAGCGGTCGAATGAGGCTTCGATGCCGGCAGCGAGAAAGCTGGGCCTGGGGCCTTTTCTAAGGGCTGCGATCCTCAATCCGAAGGCCGGTTTGTCATATCCACAGATATTGAAATCCGCCTCGGAGGCAGGGCACGAGATTGGCCTTCATGGCGGGCGAAATCACGCGCGTTGGGAGCGGGATGCCCATCGTTGGGGCGAGAGGCGGTTGCGGGACGAGATTCAATGGGGGATCCAAGCGATGGAGCGATGCCGGCTGAAGCCGCCGGTCTCCTTCGCATCGCCAGCGTGGAACAGCCCGGATCTTCTGCCGAAAATTCTTCCCGCGATGGGCTTCAGATATCTGGCAGATATCCACGATCCGGACCAGGCCGAGCCCGCCAGAGTTGACGGAGCGCTCTTGAATATCCCGACTAACATTACCGGCGGTGATTCGGGAATAGGATATTTCGAGTTCATGCGATTGCGAGGGCTGAATGCCACTCGTGTGGCGCACGAATTTGAGGCTCGATTGCGGTTATCGAGGCGGATGTCGATGGTCTATGATCATCCATTTTATGCGGGCGTGCATGCCCTTGACGAAGTGAGCGGAATGATCCGGATCGCATTGGATCTGGGATTTATAGTTACCACGATTTCCGAGGCTATGGAGAAAATGACAGAAGAGCTTCCACGGAACGAACTCGCGCCGAATTGCTGGAAGAACTGAAAAATCTTATGCGAATCGTTCACCTTACTCAATCCACGGTTGCGGAAATTACGGGCGGTTTGGAATATCACATTGCTTATCTCACGGATGCTTTGAGGCGTCGCGGCCACGAAGTCATCGTGCTTAACACTGCGTCAGGGCGTTCGCGCTCGTGGCAAGGTCCACGCGCGGAAGCGAGGCGGGATTCCTACGTTCCAGTGCGCGGTCGTGCCGCGTGGCGTGAGATGCTGGTCATGTTCTGGGAAAGGATGCGAAAGGGACGTTCTGTGGCGGCGGTAATGAACGAGATTGACCGACTGCGCCCTGATATCGTGCACCAGCACTCCTACATCGGTGGGTTGCGCATTTGCCGTTTGGTAGAGAGGAAATATCCGGTGGTGTTCACGAATCATACTGGCGCTTATATTTACATGGAACGAATGGCGATTACCCGTTGGATCCAACGCCAATTCATGAAGCGTTTCACGATGGTTATTGGCCCCAGTCGCGAGCTGCTCCCTGCGACGGAGAATAGCCGGTATATTCCCAATGGAGTGGATGTGGGCAAATTTCACCCCGTGCCCGATGAAAGGCGCATTGCACTCAAGCGAAAACACGGATGCGCAGATAAGCGCGTTTTCGTCTGTCCGCGGCGGTGGGCTCCAACGAAAGGCATTCTGGAACTTGCGCATGCGTTGCGGCGGCTTAAGTCATCGGTCCGGGATAGCTGTGTTTTCCTATTCGTGGGAAACGAGACCCCCGGTTACGAGGCTTACCAGGAAAATGTCCGGAGAGTTTTAGGAACAGTGGCGGCAGATGTGCGGGTTCTGGGGAACCGAAACCATGAGGAGTTATCTGAGATGATGAGTATGGCGCACGCATGCATTATTCCTTCGATCATGGAGGCGACCAGTCTTGCCTGCCTGGAGTCGATGGCCTGTGGCACTCCAGTAATTGGCACGGCAGCGGAAGGGTTGTTGGAACTCATTCATCATCAGGAAAACGGCTGGCTGGTTCCCGTCCGGGATGAAAAAGCGCTTGCTGAGTGCATCGAGACGGTGGCCGAAACGCCGCACCCGCTTCTGTTGCGCATGAGAGAGGCGGCGCGGAAGAGTGTGCGGGAACGTTACACCTGGAGCCGCGCTGCCGGTTCCACAGAAGACGTTTATCAGACGGCCCTGAGAAAGTGGGCTGACTGCGGGGTAGTGGGGATGGCAGCCGCGGTCGCCTGATGCGACGCGCGTATGGGTGGCGCCCACTCTTTGTCTACGTTTTCTCTCAATCTAGATTGGCGCAATCGATTAAAGCAGCGGGCATGGAGCGACGGCCAGATCGAGTATTACTCACCGACCTTGTAGGTGGAATCCTGACACAAGTTCGTCGTCGTTCCTACAATTCAGGCGCCCGCGAATCCGATCATCCTATCAGGCTATTGACGGTGGAGGGCCTGTGGAGATTCCCATACTCTAGCGCTCAATGAGAGAAGTAATGGAGATGGACCTTTCAGCTTCGGGCATGCAGACCGGGGATTTTCCCAAGGCGGCATATCAACAGAAATCTGCGCTAAGAGTTGCGATCGTTCACGATTGGCTTCCGGTATATGGGGGCGCAGAACGTGTTTTGGAGCAAATTCTCCGCATATTTCCTCAGGCGGATGTTTTTAGCACGATTGACCTTATTAAGGACGGAGAGCGTGGCTTTCTTCGGAACAAACCAGTGGTCACTTCGTTTTTGCAGAAAAACGAATGGGTCCGCCGGCACTATCGGCTGTTCCTGCCGATCATGCCGCTGGCCGTGGAACAGTTTGATTTGGCCTCCTATGAACTCGTCATCTCCAGTAGTTGTTCGATCGCGAAGGGGGTCATTACCGGTCCTGGTCAACTGCACGTTTGCTATTGTCACTCCCCGATGAGGTACGCGTGGGATATGCAGAATCGATATCTCACGGAATCGAAGCTCACGCGCGGCCCGGCAAGCTGGCTTGCTCGTTCATTCCTTCATTTCCTGCGAATGTGGGATGCGCAGACTCACCAGCGCGTGGATCACTTCCTCACGAATTCAGAATTTGTCCGGGGCCGTATTCGGAAGTTCTATGGGCGGGACGCCTCCGTGGTATATCCACCGGTGGGGGTGGACAAATTCCCGTTGTGTTCGGAAAAGGAAGACTACTACGTTACCGCTTCGAGGATGGTGCCCTACAAAATGGTTGGCTTGATCGTGGAGGCATTTGCCCATCTTCCGGGACGGGAGTTGAGAGTCATCGGAGATGGACCGGAATTTGAAGCCATAAAACGCCGGGCAACTCCCAATGTCAAAATGATGGGTTATCAGCCGGCCCAGGTTTTGACGGCCCAATTGCAACGCGCCAAGGCATTCGTCTTCGCTGCAGAGGAGGACTTTGGCATCGCTCCACTCGAGGCTCAGGCATGCGGGACGCCGGTCATCGCATTTGGAAAGGGCGGCGCCTTGGAGACAGTCGTATCAGAGAAGACCGGGCTGTTTTTCGGGGAGCAAACAGTCCAGTCGTTGTGCAACGCCATCGAACTGTTCGAAGAGAGCGCCGAGTCCTTCGAACCGGCGGAAATCCGGGAACACGCATTAAAGTTTAGCGACCGGAAGTTTCGAGAGAATTTCTACCAAGCGGTTGCTCTGAAATGGAGCGCTTCGGGGCGTGACGCGGGGGTTTTGGAGAGGTCGGCATCGTCGGATGCGGAGGGGTTTCAAAATGACGAGGCTGCCAACGAGATCGATGTGAGGGGAGGGAAGAAGAAATCAACGAGGTTGGTCTTTTCAAGGCCTGGTGGTTGGGCGAAGGCTGCGGCGGCGGTTCGGGCAGCGCTTTTTTGAGTTTGGCTTTACCGTCGCTCGTTTTTTGTTGTGATGGGTGTGTCAGTGGATGAGCGCGTGATTTGGAAATCCGGGCTGTAGCTGGCCTCTTGGAGGCCGGAAGGAGGGAGACTATGTTTCGCGGGGCGGGAGGATCCTCAAAATGCGTCGAACTTGGTGGATTTCATTGAGGAACCCACCACCTCCGCCGGCGAAAATTTGGGCTCCGACGAAGCGTCGCCCTCCAAGCGTTTTTCGACCGTTAGCGCTCGGTGGGATAATGGATTCCCGTTCAGAGAGCCGGCATTTGAGAGAAGGGCGATCAGAAGCCGCTTGCGAACCTTCGCTAAGTAAGCGCCATTCGGCCCTGACCCCGTCGGGGAGGCGTTCCCAGCCGGCCGTTACACATCGAAATTAACGGCGCAGTGTCATAGTGTATTGGCATTCGAATGGGATTTTCCGAGGCATCAGTATGCGGTCCTTGGGGGCCTTACACATTGCCATGCCGTCTGGATAATGATGGCCCAATCGAGTCCGAAGGTCCAATGTTCGAGATAGTAGACGTCCGAATCGGCACGTGCAATGACGTCTTTTGGATGACGAGCTTCTCCCCGGAAGCCGCTTACTTGTGCGAGGCCAGTTATGCCGGGGCGCACGAAGCTTCTCAAGCGATAGATCTCCGCTGACTTGGCAAAAGCGGTGTCGTGCTCGAGCATATGAGGCCGGGGCCCGACGACGCTCATATCTCCACGGAGGACATTGAGAAACTGGGGAAGTTCGTCGATGCTTAGACGGCGCAGCCATCGGCCGATGGGAAAGACCCTGGGATCTCCCTGTGTGGCTTGGATGGTTTCGTCGTGATCCTGGCAATGCATCGTTCGGAATTTGATTATCTCAAATGGTCTCCGTTGAAAACCCGTCCGCATTTGCCGGAAGAATAGCGGCCCGGGCGATTGCATCCGGTGAGTGACCCAGACAAAGAGACAGATAGGAGGGAGAATGATTAATGCGACAGGCAGCGAGATGGCGAGATCCAGGATACGTTTTACGAGCCGATTGAATGGGCATTCGAGGGGTTCGTCGCGGAGGCTGATCAAATGAACTCCCGCGTCTTCGAAGAAATGCACGGAGCGGCTGAATTTTGTCTCGATATCGTTGACGAACATGAGCCGCGCGCCGAGGCATTCACAAACTTTGCCAAGGCGCGCAGCTCTCGGGAGGGAGTTCGGCAGATAAAGCGATATGATTTGGCAGACTTCATTTTCGGCGACGATTTTCTCGAAGTCGGCGATGCATCCAAGGACCGGCCATGCAAGGTTCGTGGAGGTCTCGGGTTTTTCGGTGATGATGCCAACTACGTCCACTCCGTAGCGGGACTTGTTCTTCAACCACGTCGTGAAATGTTCGACTTGGACGGCGGATCCAAGAAGGATGGTCTTCTGGCGATGGCTCATGTCGAACACCTTCGACGCCAGAAGCCGGGGCAGATTGGCATTGAGAAGGACCGCGACTGGACAAAGCAGTGCGACGAAGGCGAAAAGAAAGATTCGGGACATCGAGGAATCCCGCACTGCGAAGAGATAGAGGAGGATGACGCAAAGCACTGTTACCGCTTGCTTTATCGAGAGCTGCAATGCTCCGAAGATGTCCAGTTGAAGCAAATCAAGCCGGTGTAGTTTTGTAATTGCTTGATTTACGCCCAAAGCCAATACGAGGACGCTGGAGCACTCGATGTAGCGGATGTAACTGGCTGGCGGCTGGCATCGTAGCACGATGAAGTATACCGCTGCCCAAAGCCAAAATATGGCCATTGCGGTCGCGGCGGTAAAAATGGAATGCAATACGGTGACTCCTCTGGCGCGATTGCTAAGCATTTCCGTTTTTTTATACAGGTTAGACGTTGCGACTGATTTCGACCCTGAAACCAGTCGTCTTCTGTATAGGCGGGGCGGGGAAGCGAATCCATATCTGCTATCCCTATTGCGAAGTAGGAAGATGGACTTGATGCTGTGAGTGAATCTCCTACAGATGTAGGTCAACTACTCATAAGATAAGTGGTGTTTGTCTCCGGTGTGGGAGTAGTGGCGGGCGAGTTTTCGTTCGCCCGGGGTGGAAGCGATGGATTTTGGCTTCGAAGTTCCCGAATCGAAGCGATTACTCTTTTGCTCCGTTTTTGCGATACGGTTTTCGGGGGCGGGTGGGGTCAGGGCTGGGTCTGATACGCATCCCTTTGCAGGCAAAGCTTTCATAGACCCAAGCCTGACCCTTCCTGGTGAGCGCTTTCGTCCAGCGAGGTCCCTAAAAGTTTCTTAAGTAAGCGCCATTCAGGCCTGACTCCCATGCTGGGCGCTTCCGAACGTGCTGAGACGAACGAGATGTCGATGTTTTTCGATTCCAATTAGAAAGCCATCGCCGTGGGCTTCGAAACCTGCGATGGGGGCTGGCTGACGGCCTGCTCCGGGGGAAACCGGGCACCCCCATCGGAGGCGGGTAACTTTGCAACAATGCGGCGGACAGTCAACAAAAAGATGGAAACTGTGAGACAACTGTGCACCGATGCCCACGAATGGATGCGCTCAAATTTCTGGTTCGAGTCCTGTCGGATAGAGCAATGATTTTTGCCAGGCACTATGCGTATTTGCAAAAGGCGCTGACTAGGTATGACGTTCCTGGTCTTGCGGTAAATCGTCCGATAGGAGGCAATGAGGAATCCGGTTTGCGGCCCTCCAATTAGTTTACGGAAGGGAGAGAATCGTTGGACTCGAGGGTGAGAATGGCGAGCAATGCCAGGGAGCCGCGGATTTCCAAAATAACCCTGTACAGCAACCACCGTCCCGGTGGATTGCGATCCAGAAGGAGTCATGAATACCCCTCTCGAAAATAAACATGTAGCCATCCTTGCTGCGGATGGATTTGAACAAGCCGAACTGGAGGAGCCGCTTCACGCCTTGGAAATGGCTGGCGCCACAGTAAGCATAGTCTCCCCACAACCCGTCAAGATCCAGGGCATGCGACACGCCGAAAAGGGAGATCTTTTTGACGTGGACGTCCCGCTGGAACGTGCGAAGGCTGACGAATTCGACGCGCTATTGCTTCCGGGCGGATTGATGAATCCTGACACGCTCCGCTCTATGCCTGAGGCGGTGAATTTTGTGCGGGAATTTGGTGATTCCGGGAAGCCGATCGCGGCCATCTGTCATGGTCCCTGGGTGTTGATCGAGGCAGATTTGGTGCGAGGGCGGCGTTTGACGTCCTGGCCCGCGATTCAATCCGATATCAAAAATGCGGGAGGCCAATGGGTCGATGAAGAAGTGGTCGTGGACCACGGGCTCGTAACGAGCCGGAAGCCCGCAGATATCCCAGCCTTCAACGCGAAGATCATCGAAGAGTTTTCCGAGGGACGCCACGAGGATATAACATCAATGTCGCGGTAAGGGTCGATTTTGTGGTAGGGCGGATGGCAGTCAGGCGATCAGATAAAGGCGACTCGAATCTGCTCCGAGGCCCTTGCTGAAGGTTAGCGCTTCAGCAGGTGGCCAATTGTTACGTGCCGCTTCGAAAATTCCGTGCGGACTGGCGCGCGACCGTTGCTGATTTGACAAAGCAATACGAACGTCCATATTGCCCGCATGGCAAAACAATCCCATCGAGATGTGATCCTTAGCAAAGGCATGGAGGTCATGCACCTGCAGGGTTACAACGGGACCAGCGTGCGGGATATCGTTCGCGCCGCTGGCGTTCCGCAGGGATCGTTTACCAACCATTTCGCCTCAAAGGAGGTGTTCGCCCTCGAGGCGTTGGACCTCTATTACGCCCGCAGCTCCAAGATGATGCGCGAGACGCTGGGCAACGAGACGCTTTCCCCGCTTGCCCGGATCCGGGCGCATATCGAAGCCTATCGGAGTTTCTTGCGTCAGAATGGCTGCCAGCGTGGCTGCCTGTGCGGCAACTTCGCCGCCGAGGCGAGCGACCAAAGCGAGTTGCTGCGCAAGCGCAATTCCGAGATATTCGAGGAAATACAGCGCCGCATCGTCGATTGCCTGAAAGAAGCAGTCAAAGCCGGAGAAATATCGCGCCCGGCGAAGTACGACGACGTGGCGAATTTCATCGTCGGAGGACTGCAGGGAGCGCTGCTCCTTGGCAAGAGCAGCCGCAGCGTGCTGCCTCTGGACCAATTCGAACGGATTCTCTTTTCGCAGGTCCTGCGCTGAAAGAGGCTGGCGGAAAAAATAATGTCGAGCATTAAAATATCTTTTGCCAAAAGAATACGGGCGTCCATATTGAATGCGATATCAAAATAAATTGTCCCCGCGGAACCTTCTTTGCCGCGTCATCGCCTTGATGACTTTCCGGTGCTTTGGGGGCGCCTTCTCTGGGCATGTCTGGGTTTTAACGCCTCCGAAGATGGCCACGCTTTCCTAAGCCGAGATCTTACCCTCTCACTACTAACTATACCTATGAACGCGAAAGTTGTTTTGATTACTGGCGCTCTGACTGGGATTGGACGCGCTACGGCATTGGCCTTTGCGAAAGAGGGCGCCCGTCTCGTCGTTTCCGGCCGGCGTGATGAGGAGGGCGGCAGATTGGCCGCGGAACTCCGGGACCTGGGCGCGAAAGCTGAATATATCCGTGCGGACGTGCGCATTGAGGAAGAGGTGCGCAATCTGGTGGATGCGACCATCAGACGTTTCGGACGCATGGACGTCGCCGTAAATAATGCGGGGACCGAAGGAAAACCGGGCCCCCTCATCGATCAAACTGTGGAGAGTTACTCGACTACCTTCGATACTAATGTTCTCGGGACCTTTCTAGGACTTAAGCACGAGCTCAAAGTCATGATCCCGCAAAGATCTGGCAGCATCATCAATATCTCTTCGACGCTGGGGCAAAAGGCAGCGCCAGGTGCGTCCATTTACGCTGCGACCAAACATGCGGTGGAAGGCCTGACGAAGGCTGCGGCTCTCGAAGCGGCTTCCGCCCATGTTCGGGTGAATGCCGTGGCGCCCGGTCCGATTGACACCGGAATGCTCGATCGCTTTACCGTCAGCTCCGAGAGGAAGACGGGGTTGATCGCCGGCGTTCCGCTAAAACGCATGGGGCGTCCTGAAGAGGTGGCGCAGATAATCCTCTTTTTGGCCTCGGACAATGCGCCGTTCATTACAGGCCAGATCGTCGGCATCGACGGTGGCAAAATGGCTTGAGGCCTTTCATATCCCACTATGTATCACCGTAATCTTCAACCGCTTCTCTCGCCGGTCCGTATGGGCGATCTGGACCTGCGCAATCGCATCGTGATGGCGCCGCTGACCCGGATGCGGGCGGACAATGCCGCCCATGCGCCGACCGAACTTCATGCCCGCTACTACGGGCAACGCGCCTCCGCGGGTCTTATCGTTGGGGAATGCACGGCGATCAGCCCGGCAGGGTATGGCTGGGCGGACACGCCCGGGCTGTGGAGCGCGGAACAGGTGCTCGGCTGGCGCGGCGTCACCGACGCGGTGCACGAGCGGGGCAGCCATATCTTCTCGCAGCTCTGGCACACGGGAGCGCTATCACACCCGGACTTCTTCGGCGGCGCGCTGCCGATGTCCGCTTCCGACGTTGATCCGATCCAGTTGAGCGTAACGCCCAGCGGCCGCAAACCTACCGTCGCGCCACGCCCGATGACTCGCGACGAGATCCGCCAGACCGTGGCCGACTTTGCCCAGGCGGCGCGCAATGCGATCGAAGCCGGGTTCGACGGCGTGCAGATCCAGGCGAATTACCTCTACCTGATCGCCCAGTTCTTCAACAAGACCACCAACCGGCGCACGGACGAGTACGGCGGACCCATCGAAAATCGGGCGCGCTTTTTCTTCGAGATCCTCGAAGCCGTGCTGGAGCACGTGCCTGCCAATCGTGTCGGGGTCAAGACCGGCCCAATGAATGTGGACGGCGCTTTTGTCGCCAATGACGAGACACTGCCGATTTCGGAATACGTTATCGGGCGGCTCAACGATTACGACCTATCACATCTGCTGCTGATGGGCGCCACCACGGACTTCTCGGATACCCCGCTCGCGGCGCTGGCCGGCGACGGCATGTTCCGGCATTTCCGCCGGCTTTACCGCGGCCCGCTCATTGCCAACACGGAGATCAACCGCGAGCGCGGCAACTGTTTGATCGAAGAGGGGTTCGCCGACATGGTCGCATTTGGCCGCCCCTACATTGCCAATCCTGACCTGCCGGAGCGGTTTGCTTCCGGCGCGCCGCTGGCCGAAGTGGACTGGAATACCGTCTACGCCTCCGGCCCCGCAGGCTACACAGACTATCCAGCGCTCGAACCCGCGCCTCTATTGAGCGCCATCAACCTATAGCTCCAAAAGAAATATGAACCCTGCCAAGACTACCCCGGAACAAAACAAAGCCCTCGTCCTGGAAGCCTTCGATACGCTCTTCAACAAGCGTGACTATGATGCGGCCAGTCGTTTCTGGTCGGGAACTTACATCCAGCACAGCGCGCACATTGCGCCGGGCCGTGAAGGTTTGTTCAATCTGATCCGGAGCGCGCCCGACACCTTGCGTTACGAGCATCAGCTCATCCTTGCGGAAGGCGATTACGTTATCATTCACGGGCGCTTTTCGGGCAATGGCCGGCCCGTCGCCTGGATCGCCGCGGACGTGCTCAGGATCGAGGACGGGCGTCTTGCCGAACACTGGGACGTCTTGCAAGACGAGGCGACCGAAGCCGAGTCGAAGAGCGGCCTGCCGATGTTTGGCGATCGGTTCCCCGCGTGAATGGCAGCGCGCGACTCGACGAATGATCCCGAAATTCCCTGGCCCGCACGGCCAGACTTTAGAAAACCGAGAAGCTATGAAAACTAATATGCGTGCAATGAGAGCGGAACAATTCAGCGGATATGAGGCGTTGAAGCTGTTTCTGGCCACGGACGATTCCACTTTCGTCACGGGAATCGAACTGTTTGTCGATGGCGGGAGGGCGCAAGTCTGATCGAAGAGGGTTTGCGCCACTGTCACAAGGAGACGCCTAGCTGGCCGCCCGTAAGGTCTTCCACGTGGCGAGGCACTTCTCTGCGGTTTCAAACTCTGGAAACCGGCTGCCTTCCTGCTCAATGAGGTAAAACTCCACGCCACCTGTCGACTCCAACGCGGCGATGATCTCTTTCCACGGCGCCACGCCTTCGCCAAAAAGCACGCGGTAGCCTTTTTCACTGCCTTTGTCGCCAGGCGCCCAATCCTTGAGATGCACGCTTTTGATCCGGCCGGGATTTGCGTTGATCCAGGCGATGGGGTCCGCGCCTGCTTCAATGCATGTGCCAACGTCGAACTGCAAAATAAATTCCTTGGGGGTGTTTGCCGCGAGGATGTCCATCACGCGCTCGCCGCCATCGATTGGCAGCCACTCCATATGGTGGTTGTGAAATCCCGCCGAAAGCCCGTGCGGTTTAAGTTCTTCGACGGCCGTCGTAAGGTGGTCGCAAAGACGCTTCCAGTCGTCGGCGCTCTTTGTGGTCCGCGGCGCCGAGCCCATGATGATGTGCCTCGAGCCGAGGATTTGGTTGAGCTCCACGGCGTGCGACATGGTTTCGCCGGGCAGGAGTGATTCGAAACCGTTGTGCGTGGAGAAGCAGCGGAGGCCGAGATCGTCGAGTTGGGCGCGGACGTCCTTCGCATAGGGAAATGTCCAGCCGAAATATGGCGAAAAGAACTCGACCACTTCATAACCCATCTTCGCGATCGTGCGGAGCGTGTTGGGGAGATCCTTGGCCAATTCACCGCGAACGCTGTAGAGTTCGATGCCGATCGGACGTTTTTTCGAGATCGGCGTCGATGTGGGAGCATCGTCCGCGCGGGCGGTAAGGGTTCCGGTGGAGACCAGGGATTGGGCAGCTATTGCGGCTGGCACAGCGGCGGAAAGTTGGAGGAACCGGCGACGGGATGGGAGCGTTTCTGGGGCATTGTCAGGGGACATGATCGCGAGACTACACCGTTTCGGAATGCCAAAACAATGGAGAAGGCGCGGTGTTGGGTAGGGAAGACGGGATCGAGTTGGGCGAACGTCGACATCGATATGGGTAAAATAACGAACCTCGTTTTACGGTCTATCGCTCTGTCGAACTCGAAGAGGGTGATTCCCTGGCTGCCTCTCCAAGCCTCTTTTGCCCAAAGCTAGTCTGAATTTATTAGGAGACGTTGAGGACGGCTCCGGGGAAGTCGGGTTTCCAATGAAAAGGTGGGCGCCCGGCAGTTATCGCGTGCCGGGCGCCCGGGTTATCGCGGAGCTTTCCGGCTCGGACGCCAGCCGCTCACCGCAACCTCAGTTTGATGCCGACGTGCTACCGCTGCACCACCCCGCCGGGTGAAAGTGGAGGAGGCGGGGACGGGAATCGAACCCGCGTCTTCGGCTGTGGGTTGCTGTTTTGGCTGGGTCATTCCGCGATGGGGTTGAGCCTCGGGTAATAGCTTGAAGTGAGTAAGCCTCATTTTCGAGCCTTAGCCTGAGCCTTCGGTGTTACCCGAAAATGTAACCGAGAAGCGCCGGCGCAATCTTCTTGGTGGTGTCCACGGCTTGCTCGTTGGCCCGGCTCCGGGCGCTGCGCACGGCGCGGGAAAGAATTTCAATGCGGTCGAGGACGGCGGCTTTCTCGGCTGGGGTCATCATCCCGCTCCACTCCTGTTCTTCGATGATGCCCAGGGGCAAGTCGGCGCTGTATAACTCTGTCTGCGCAGGGTGTTCCTTGGTGGCTTCATACTTCACGATGACCTTGGGCTGCTTGGTCGTGCGTGTCTTGCTGATTTCGCGGGCCTTGTAAATGCCGGAGCCGCGCTGGGGGGCGGCGGTAAAACCCTTCGCCGGATCGAGCGTGGGAATCGCTTGGGCGAGGTGCATGATTTCCGCGAGGCGCTTTTGCAGCTCCAGCAGGGAAGTCGCCGGCACGTCTTTGACCAGCGGCGTGTCGCTGCCCTCGAGGATGATGTCCGCGCGCGCCTGGGTATTCGCCTCTGCCACCTGGTAGGAGGCATTGAGCGCCTTTGCTAGATGCGGTTGCACCCAGGCCAGTTCTTTTTGCACTGTGGTTTGAATGTCGGTTTGTTGCTCGGTCACCACCTGCGCGACTTCCGCGTTGGGCGTAAAAAGGAGGCGCTTCTCTTCGAAAAGATGCCGCTTCTTTTCAAAAGTGTTGGCGAGATCGGCTCGGACCTTGGCCGCCTGCGTCTCAAGGTTGCTTTCGATGGCGAGAAGTTCGTGGAGTTTTGGCATGGGTGGGGTCGGTGGTTACTGGAATTTTGACGTAACGAGGAGGCGTGTTCGCCGGAGAGCGCGTGGTTAGCCCGATGGACCGGCATAAGCAGCGAAACGCCAATGATCCCTCTGCTGATGAGATCAGTCGTATGCCACAACCGGGCCGATCAGCAAACAAGGAAATGGAGTCTTGTCGGCGGTAGCGCCACCCCAAACTGAGCGAAGCGCCGGAGCGGCGACGCTAGCGGTTATAATTCGGTGGCTCAAGCTTCATAGGCTGTGGATTTTGCAACACCCACTTCAGCGCCAGTTTTGCCAGGCGGCCCGTATCGCCGGACTTACGTTTTACTTCGGCAACGATCGCCTCGGCTTCCTGTCGATCCTGCATCTGGAGCGGCATGCCACCTTGGACATGCTCAAGGAAGGCGTCCGCCATTTTTTTGAAATCGGCATCCCAATTGCCGCCGCCATTACCGTCCAGTTCGTGGGCGATACGGCCGGAGATGCGGATCACCTCTCCTTGAATGGTTGCTGCGGGGCCACTCGAAGGAACCAACAGTCCCCAAAGCTCATCATGTTGCTTCTGCCAAGTCTTCACGGTAACGACAATCGGCGATTTGCCATCGTGCATTTCGCGCCTTGGCACGGGTGGGGTCTCGAAAATCTCATAGAGCTGATCCAAGGCCCTGCTCGCGGAGTCCACGCCCTCTGGATTGAAGCCGCTGCGATGAAACTCGAAACGTTTGCCGATTTGAGTGACAAACTCCTTCAGCCGCGACGTCTTCGTCGCTCCCGCCTCGAGGAGGACGTTCGCGAGCAACACCATATTCTCAATGTTGATGTTATTGCAGCCGCGCAATGCCAGCTCCAAGGGCGTTAACCCGTCCCGATTGAGGGCGTCGACGCAGGCGCCAAACTGCAGCAGGAGACGGGCATTCTCGGCATTGTGCGAGTGAGCAGCAGCGTGCAGCGGCGTGCCGATTGAACTGCTCGCGCTATTTACATCGGCGCCCAGCTCGAGCAACACAGCAATTCGGCCTTGCCGGCTTCGTGCGCGCGCGTGAAGCGGCGTGTTGCCCCAGGAATCTGTCGCCGATAGATCGGCGCCTTGCGCTACAAGCCAGCTAGCCAGGGCG
>Ga0206949_1156_pt1 | contig 24780 bp, 20 predicted proteins | sample Alteio_BWOrgHeat_40_FD_153240 | JGI IMG/M metagenome (GOLD analysis project Ga0206949, IMG submission 153240) | Enriched cells from forest soil in Barre Woods Harvard Forest LTER site, Petersham, Massachusetts, United States -... | ecosystem: Environmental > Terrestrial > Soil > Temperate forest >...
ACCCGTGGTTGCGCTTATGGCAGCGTTTATTTTCTCAGGCTTATTACATGAAATTGCATTGAGTATGCCCGTTAACCACGGTTATGGCCTGCCTACTTTATATTTTATTATACAGGGTTTAATGGTATTACTCGAAAAGGCCCTTGTACAGAAAAAGCCCTTGTTTTTACAAAACAGGGTAATTGCGCATACCTGGACATTATTTTGGGTGATCGCTCCTATGCCGCTATTATTCCATAGCGAGTTTATTAAACAGGTGGTTTGGCCGTTAGCCGGACTGAGATATTAAGTTAGCCTATTGACAAAAAAAAGCGATGGATTTAAAAACCATCGCTTTTAAATATCTATTCATTCTGTTTTTACAACTCGTCCGGATCAGGCTTATAATTCGCTTCCAGTTCGGCCAGTTTCTCTTTACCGTAAGCAAATTTGGTTATGGTGTAAAATAGCACCGGCACAATAAATATGGCCAGTGATGTCGCGGTGATCATCCCCCCGAACACTGTCAAACCAATGGTTTTCCTTGCCTGAGCACCCGCACCTGATGCAAATACCAATGGCAATACGCCAAGAATAAATGCCATTGATGTCATGATGATAGGCCTTAAACGGAGTTTAACAGCATCCAGTGTGGCTTCTTCAAGCGGGATACCCCGGTCGACACGTTCTTTGGCAAATTCAACTATCAGGATGGCGTTCTTGGCGGCCAAACCTATCAGCGTTATCAAACCTATTTGCGCGTAAACGTTATCCGTAAGAGTTTTATTAAAGCTGAGGAATAATATCGCCCCAAAAGCACCCAAAGGCACAGCCAGCAACACCGAGAACGGCACCGACCAGCTTTCATACAATGCGGCAAGGAACAGGAACACGAAGCCTATGGACAGCATAAATATATAAACCGAACTTGAACCAGAGAGTACCTCTTCACGGCTAAGGCCCGAAAACTCATAACCGTAGCCTTGGGGCAATGTTTGATCAGCAACTTCCTTAAGCGCGGTAAGCGCGTCGCCTGAGCTGTAGCCATCTGCCGGGCTACCGTCTATCTCGGCCGAACGGAACAGGTTATAGTGATTTATAAGCGGCGCGTTCTCTATCATTTTGTACGATGTAAGGGTACTTAAGGGTACCATCGTACCCGCCTGGTTACGCACAAAATACTGACCGATATCATGTATACTCGTCCGATACTCTGTATCGGCTTGTGCCACCACGTGGAAATCACGTCCGTAAATGGTAAAGTCGTTTACAAATATGCTGCCCATATAGGTTTGCAGGGCATTGCTTACATCGCTTATAGCCACGCCTTGCTTTTTAGCTTTTTCACGGTCGATAGTTAACTGGTAGGCCGGTGTACTGGCGGTAAAGAAAGAGAATGCCTTCCCTATTTCGTGCCGTTGGTTTATAGCTGCTGTAAATTTATGCAGCACAGTTTCAAATGTTTTGATATCGCCACCTGCTTCTTTTTCTTCTAAAATAAATGAAAAACCACCGGTAGATCCCAGCCCGGGTATCGCAGGCGGCTGTATAACCACCACGCTGGCCTCTTTAAACTTACCCAGCTTTTTTTGCAGGTTGGCAGTTATGGCGCCTATCTGCAAGCTGTCGGCGCTACGCTGATCCCACGGTTTCAGCTGCACAAATATAGTAGCGCTGTTCGACTTACTACCGAAGCTCACCACGTTAAGCCCGCCTAAGGCAGCATAATGTAATACGCCGGGTGTTTTATCAAGTATTTTCATCATCCCCTGCAAATCGCTCACCGTACGTTGGGTCGATGCACCTTCGGGAATGTCGTAGGTTATATACAAACGCCCATCATCTTCCAGTGGAATGAAACCACTCGGTTTGTTTTTAAATAGTAATATGGCCCCGATAACTATGCATAAAAGTATAATGATGACAAACTTGGTATGCTTTATACTTTTATCAACCCCCCGGGTATATTTAGCGGTTACACGCTCAAACCAGCCATTAAACTTCGCAAAGGCCTGGTCGAGCCAGTTCTTCTTTTTATGCTCGTCATGTGGTTGCAGCATCAGCGTACATAGGGCCGGGGTTAACGATAAAGCCACAAACGCCGATATTAACACCGAAATAGCTATAGTAATGGCAAATTGCTGGTATAACCGGCCAACTATGCCCGGTATAAACCCAACGGGCACAAACACCGCCGCCAATATCAACGCTATGGCAATAACCGGGGCAGATATATCGCGCATGGCATGTATTGTGGCATCCTTTGGCGACATATGCTTTTCCTGGATATAATGCTCAACCGCTTCAACCACCACAATGGCATCATCAACCACAATACCTATCGCCAGTACAAAACCAAACAGCGTCAACGTGTTGATGGTAAAATGCAGCGGTATAAAAAATATGAAGGTACCAATAATGGACACAGGGATCGCCAGTACCGGTATGAGCGTGGTACGCCAGCTTTGCAGAAACAGGAACACAACTATAACCACCAATAACAGTGCTATTAACAGGGTCACCACCACTTCATGCACCGATACTTTCACAACTGTTATCGATTCAAATGGCACCACATAATCAACATCAGCAGGGAACGACTTTTTAAGTTGATCCATCGTAGCATAAACGTTGTCGGCCGTTTCAAGCGCGTTGCTTCCTGGAGCCTGGTATATCAGCAGGTATGATGCACGCTTACCATCAACATAGGAGTTATTGGCATAATTAAACTTGCCCAACTCAACACGGGCAACATCCTTTAAATGTACAACTGCGCCATTGTTTGGCAACGTGCGCACTATAATATTTCCAAATTCTTCAGGTTCGGTTAAGCGACCTTGCACCAGTACAGTGTATTCGTATGGCTGTGCTTTTTCCTGCGGCGTCCCACCCACTGTACCTGCAGCTATCTGTGCGTTTTGTTCAGTAATAGCGTTCGTAACATCCTGCGCCGTCATGCCTAAAGCCGCCAGTTTATCCGGCTTAAGCCATATACGCATACTAAAGTCATCAGCGCGGGTTATAACGTCACCTACCCCTTTGGTACGTGTTAATGCGTCTTTTATGAATATATTGGTATAGTTATCCATAAAGGTTACATCATGCGAAGCCTTTGGCGAATACATGGCAACCAGCATTAATATACTCGGGTTCTTTTTTCGTATGGTTAACCCCAGGCGCTGTACTACTTCAGGCAATAAGGGGGTTGCTATACTTACACGGTTTTGAATTTCAACCGCGGCATTATTAATATCCGTACCCACTTCAAAGTTAGCGGTCATGGAGTATTGCCCATTCGAAGCGCTGTTACTTTGCAAATAGGTCATGCCGGGGGTACCGTTAACCTGAACTTCAATTGGCGTTGCCACTGTTTGTTCAACGGTAAGCGCGTCGGCACCGCTATATGTTGCCGCAAGGGTTACTGTGGGCGGTGTTATTTCGGGGTACTGCCCTATTGATAAACTATTTATTGACAGAATGCCGACCGCCACAATAACTATAGAAATAACTATCGCTGTAACCGGTCGTTGTATAAAGGTATCTGCTATCATTCGTTTGTTATTAGGAAAATATATTCTCCGTTATTTTTTAATATTATCGCAATACATCTGCCACTACTTTTTGTCCGAACCACCGGCGCCGGCAGTTCCCTGTGCACCCGGTTTGCCCAAAGTGATCTTGCCTTTATCTTTCAATCGCTGGAAACCATCGGTAATTACCTGGTCGCCTTCCTGTAAACCCGATAATACGGCAACGTTAGGGCCTATACGTGGGCCCAGTTTTACTTTATGCTGATTGGCTATTGTATCCTGGGCAACAAACACAAAAAATTCGCCCATTTGCTCGGTAACAGCTTTGTAAGGAATAATAATATGATTGCCCGACTGATCATTCAAAACCTGCAGCACACAGCTCATTCCGTCTTTCAACTGGTCATCAGGGTTTGGAAATTGAACCCTTACCTTAATAGTGCCTGTCTGATTATCAACCCCACGATCAACAGCCAAAACCTTTCCGGGCTTTTTCAAAATGCTTCCATCAGACAACTGCAGTTTGAAGGTAGAATCATTACTATTTTTCTGGTACTTATAAAACCTGTCAATATCCGATTCATCTATAACCACATCCACCCCGATCGGGTTCTCGCTCGATATAGTATTAAGCAAAGTGGTACCGGGCGATACTTCCGAGCCAAGCCTAACCTGCGATATACCTATCCTGCCGGTAAACGGCGCAGTAATAGTGGCATAGGAAAGATCGGTTTTGGCGCTTGCAACTGCAGCTTCAGCAACCTTAACATCGCCCTTACTGGTTTGATACGCCGCCTGCGCCTGGTCAACTGTCTGGCGGGCAACTGCATCTTCTTTCAACAGCATTTCATACCTGTCAATATCTTTTTGCGCCTTAACCAAATTGGCATTGGCACTAAACAGGTTGGCCTGTGCCTGGTTATAGGCAGCCAGGTATTTGCGGCGGTCAATTTCATAAAGCGGCGTGCCCTTTTGCACTACAGCGCCTTCCTTAAAATATATAGCCGTAATAAAACCGGCAACCTGCGCCCTAAGTTCAACACTGTTAAGCGCAACAACGCTGCTCTGGTAATTATCGTAATAAATAGTCTCGCCGTTCTTAGCTTCAGCTACGCTTACCGGGGTTGGCGGCAAAGCAGCATTCTTTTTTCCCTTTTGGCCGCACGACGACCAGGCCAATATTGCAACGGCGCTTAAAATGTATATATATCTATTCTTCATGTTGTGATAATTCATTGTTATTGTACATTAAGTATACCCAATGCTTTTTCCAGGTCTATCTTGCTCGATAATAATTGGAACAATGCATTATAATAGTTCAATTCAGCTGTGCGCAGGTCTGATTGCGCTATAATTACATCGAGGTAGGTTTTTATACCCTCGCGGTATTGCAGGCTTACTACTTTATATACATCTTTTGCCAGCCCCACATTCTGGTCGAGCAGTTGCCAGTTGGTGTAATTGCTTTTGTAGCTGCCCAGTGCCTGCACATATTCGGTATTTATGGTGTTTTGCGAATTGACGAGGTCAAGATCGGTACGCTGAACCTGTAACTTGGCCTTAGCTAAATTCTGTAACCGTTTTGTGCCCTGGAAGATCGGCAGATTTAAAGTTATACCTGCATAAAGCGATGGATAGTCAGTATTATACAGGTTCGAAAATCTGGTACTCAAATAATTAAGGTCATAATCCCCTACAGCCGATACCGATGGCAACCAACCCCATCTATAATATTTAACATTCATATTCTCCAGGCTTTTCGAGGTTTGCAGCAATTGGTATTCAATACGATTATTATAATCCAACTGCTGGTTGGTATCTATCATGGCCTCGCTAACATAGCGTGTTGAATCGTATGATAGCACCGGGTTTACATTCGCGCCCAGCCCCATTATTTGCTTCAGGTAAGCAAGTTTACTTTTAATATCTTCCTGTGTTTGCTTGCGGGTAGCTATTGAATTATTTAATGAGATAGTTGCCTGTTTATAATCCGTTTTATCTACAACACCTGCCTGGTACCGGTTATAGGCATCTTTCAAACTGCGCTGCAATCTTACAATATCTTCATTTAAAATGTCCAGTTGCTTTTGCGAGAGCAACACATCAAAAAAAGCCTTGCTTACATCTGATACTACATTTATCTGGCTGCTTACGGTATTTTGCTTATAATAAAGGCGCGAATATTTCGCGGTTTTGGCCGCCAGTAATACATCGTTATTATAAATAACCTGGCTGGCCTGCAAACCTAAGGTTGAATATTCGTCAATAGGCGACACTACGCCGGGTGTGGTTGATTGCACCGGGCTGCCCTTAAAATAATGCAAATATTCGTCAGACGAACTAAGTTGCGGCAGCCACCCCGATAAACCGATCTTGATATCTCGTTCATTAATTTCCTGGTCAATTGCTGCCTGCCTCACTGCCGGCTGATTACGCAAAGCAAAGCCAATGCACTGTTTTAATGTAACAATTGTGTCGGTGGTTGTTTGGGCTAAAACAACTTTAGGTAAACAAAATGTTAAATTAATTATGATGAGGAGATAGATTTTTTTCATATATTAGAACTGTCGTATGATTGTTATTAACACATATTATTGAGAATCGTTCTCAATATTTGTGTCATTTATAAACATAATACCACGAATATGTTACATTTATAACCAATATAAACAAGGCAACAACATTTTTACGTAACCATTATAAAAGTAGCGGCATTTACAGCTATTTACAACGTTTTTACAACAAAATGAAAAATTGTGATACTAATTAAATAAAAAATTTAATTAATTTGCCGAGTGTGAATGAGTGTGTGAGGTTATAGGTGTTAAAAAAAATTACACGCTAAATATAGGTTATAAACTTATTCATGGTATTTTTACAAAAAATTTAAGCAGGGTTAATACATGGTTAAAAAACTACAGGAAAAAATTGCCCAGTTCCAGGATGCGAATATGATCCGGGAAAAGGGGCTATATCCTTATTTCAGGCCTATAGAGTCGGGCCAGGACACTGAAGTTATGATAGATCATAAAAGAGTGTTAATGTTTGGCTCTAATTCATATTTAGGCTTAACAAATCACCCAAAGATCAAAGAAGCTTCAAAAAGAGCAATTGATAAATATGGTACAGGCTGCGCCGGTTCACGTTTTTTGAACGGCACACTTGATATACATATCGAATTAGAGAACAGGCTTGCAGCTTATGTGGGCAAACCTGCAGCTGTACTTTTCAGTACAGGTTTCCAGGTTAATTTGGGCGTGTTATCATGCATTACCGGCCGTAACGATTATCTTATTCTGGATGAATATGACCATGCTTCCTTAATTGATGGAAGCCGTCTTTCATTTTCAAAAGTGATAAAATATGCTCATAACGACATGTCGGATCTTGAGCGCAAACTAAGCATCCTGCCAGAAGAAGCCGTAAAACTTATTGTGGTTGACGGTATATTCAGCATGGAAGGCGACATTGTAAGGCTACCTGAAATTGTTGAGCTTGCCGACAAATACGGCGCTAATATTATGGTTGATGATGCCCACAGCTTAGGCGTTATTGGCCACAAAGGCGCAGGAACAGCTTCGCACTTTGGGCTTACTGATGATGTCGACCTGATAATGGGTACCTTCAGCAAATCGTTAGCATCATTAGGCGGTTTTATTGCCAGCGATGCCGTAACAATTGATTATTTGAAACACCGCGCGCGTTCGCTGATGTTTAGCGCGAGTATGACTCCGGGTTCAGTTGCCAGCGTAATTGCAGCACTCGACATCATTGAATCAGAACCTGAACGTATACAGAAACTTTGGGATAACACCAACTATGCAATGAAACTCCTTTTAGACGAAGGATTTGACCTTGGGCCTACTGAAAGCCCGATATTGCCTATATATGTTCGTGATAACGAAAAAACTTTCCTGGTAACCAAATACCTGCAGGAAGCAGGCATATTTGTTAACCCGGTTGTATCGCCTGCCGTGCCTTCGGATTCATCTTTATTGCGCTTTTCATTAATGGCAACTCATTCATTTGAGCAAATTGATGAAGCTATAGAAAAAATAGCCAAAGCATTTAAAGAAGTAGGCGTTGTTTCGGCGGTTAAGGAAAAAATATGATAGAAGTAATTCCGGTCAGCTCAAAAAAAGAGCTGACTTTTTTTATTGATTTCCCCCACGATCTTTATAAAAACGACCCTTATTACGTTCCGGAATTATTTATCGCCCAAAGGGACCTGCTAACAAAGCATCCTTTTCATAAACACAACTCGTTACAGTGCTTTTTGGCTTATGATGGTGACAAAATAGTTGGCCGTATTGCCGCTATTTTAAATAATACCCATAACGAGTACAATAACCGCAACGACGGTTTCTTTGGCTTTTTTGATAGTCTTGATAATAACGAGGTAGCTACTGCCCTGTTCAATACCGTAACTCAATGGCTAAAGGAAAAAGGCGTCACCCAAAAAATAATAGGCCCGGTAAATTTCTCAACTAACGAGCCATGCGGTTTGCTGGTTGAAGGGTTTGACAGTTCACCTGTTTTAATGCAAACCTATAATTACCCTTATTATATGGGCTTGTTGGATAAGCAGGGCTTTGAAAAGCAGGTCGACCTGATAGCCTGGAATTGGGAAGGGCAAAACTATGATGATAAGTCAGTGCGCCTGCTAAGCACGCTACAGGAAAGACTGAAAAGGAACAATATCGTCATCCGCAATGTAAACCTTAAGGATTTTAAGATCGAAACCGTAAAACTGCGCGAGGTATACAATAAAGCGTGGGATATGAACACCGGTTTTGTGCCATTAAGCGATGAAGAGTTTGATTGGCTGGCTAAGGACCTCAAACTAATTTTAGATACCGACTTTGCCCTCGTTGCTGAGCAAGATGGTAAAATTGTAGCCTTCGGTTTAGCATTGCCCGACTATAACCAGATATTCAAAACCATAAAACGCGGCCGTTTATTCCCTACCGGGATATTTAAGCTGTTGTTCAACAAGAAAAAAATATCGCGCATACGCATATACGCGTTAGGTGTGATTGATGGCTACCGAAAAATGGGTATTGAAGCCGTTTTATATGGTACTATTATTAAGGAATATAAAAGGAAAGGCTACAAATGCGCTGAGGCCGGTTGGACGCTTGAAAACAATACCCTTATAAATAATGCAATCGCAGCCATAAAAGGCGATCCGTACAAAAAGTACAGGTTATACGAAAAAGATATATGAAGAAGCGGGTTTTAATAACCGGTGCAAGCGGATTCCTGGGCTACCATTTAGTTGAAGAAGCTTTACAAAATAATCTCGAAGTTTATGTAGCCGTTCGCAAAAGCAGCAACATAGCCCACCTCAAGCACTTCGATATCCGGTACACTTATCCAAATTTTGGTGATATCATATCGCTCAAAAAAGAATTAAAAGAAAAGCAGTACGATTATATTATACATGCCGCGGGTGTTACCAAAGCACGGTCGGCACAGGAATATAAAACCATAAATTCCGATTACACTTATAACCTGGCAGCGGCGGCACAATCAGCAGGTATTAATTTGAAGGGTTTTGTTTTTATCAGTAGCCTGGCAGCAGTTGGCCCGCTCGATACTTTAACCGGCATTATTACCGAACAAACCCCGCCCCACCCTGTTACCGCCTATGGCAAAAGCAAACTGCTTGCCGAAGAAAAACTAAAAAGCATCTCCTCGCTCAACTATATCATCCTAAGGCCAACGGCCATATATGGCCCCCGGGATAAGGATATATTCATTTTTTTCAAACAATTAAAAAATGGCATTGAACCATACATTGGTAACATTGAACAAAAATTAAGCTTTATATATGTAAAGGATCTGGCCAGGGTAAGCATTAAAGCCCTGTATAACTGCAATCAAAACACCTACAACCTTTCCGACGGGAATTTTTACAGCAGGTACGAATTGGCAGTTATTGCTAAAAATGTACTAAATTTGAAAACCGTTAAGTTTCATCTCCCTGTAATATTTGTAAAATTAATTGCTTCAACCGCTGAAAAAATCAGTTATTTGAGCAATAAAGCAGCTGTAATTAATTCTGAAAAATTAAAAGAATTAATGGCTGTTAACTGGTTTTGCGAAATTGATAAGGCAAAATACGACCTTGGTTATTACCCCCTTTTTGACCTTGAGGCCGGTTTAAACGAAACACTTAACTGGTACAAAACTAATAAATGGCTTTAGCCATAATACGTTAAATTAAAACAAAGTAAATGAAAACAAACATCCAGCCTGCTAAAGGTAAACTCGGCATTTTGATCCCCGGCTTAGGGGCTGTAGCCACTACAATGATCGCCGGTGTTGAAGCTGTAAAAAAAGGATTATCGCAACCAATAGGCTCCCTTACACAAATGGGAAGCATCCGTTTAGGAAAAAGAACGGAAAACCGTAACCCCAAGATAAAAGAATTTGTGCCGATTGCCGACCTTAATGATATTGTGTTTGGTGGATGGGATGTATATACTGATAATGTTTATGAATCGGCAGTAAATGCCAAGGTGCTTGAACTGGGCCTTCTAAACTCGGTAAAAGCTGAGTTGGAAAGCATTGTGCCGATGAAAGCGGCATTTGACCAAAACTATGCTAAGAACCTTACTGCTACTCACGTAAAAGAAGGAACCCGCTATGAGCTTGCCCAGGCAGTAATGAAGGATATTGAAGACTTCAAAGCTAAAAACGGTTGTGACCGTGTAGTTGTTATCTGGTGCGGATCAACTGAAATATATTATGAGGTATCGGAAATTCACGAAACGCTTGCAAATTTTGAGCAGGCATTGAAAGACGATGATAAGCTGATATCGCCAAGTATGATATATGCTTATGCGGCTTTAAAATTGGGTGTGCCTTATGTAAACGGCGCCCCTAACTTAACAGTTGACACCCCTGCTTTAATTGAACTTGCTAAATTAACCGAAACCCCTATAGCCGGTAAAGACTTTAAAACAGGCCAAACCTTAATGAAAACCATTTTGGCACCGGGCTTAGCAGCACGTTCGTTGGGTGTATCGGGCTGGTTCTCGACTAACATTTTGGGTAACCGCGATGGTTTGGTACTTGACGACCCTGATAACTTTAAAACAAAAGAAGTTTCTAAATTAGGTGTATTGGAAGATATTTTGAAGCCTGAGGATAACCCTGAGTTATACGGCGATCTGTATCACAAAATACGTATCAACTACTACCCGCCGCACGGCGATAACAAAGAAAGCTGGGATAACATTGATATCTTCGGTTGGTTAGGCTATAAAATGCAGATAAAGATCAATTTCCTTTGCCGCGATTCTATCCTTGCCGCCCCTATCGCGCTTGATCTTGCTTTATTTATCGACCTGGCAAAACGTGCTCACATGAGCGGTATACAGGAATGGTTGTCATTCTACCTTAAATCGCCGCAAACAGCACCGGGCCTGCCTGCTGAGAATGATATATTTAAACAGTTAATGAAATTGCAAAACACTCTGCGCCATTTAATGGGCGAAGATTTGATCACTCACCTTGGTTTGGATTACTACCAGGAACTGGTTGATACTTTATAATAAGTAATGCAATTTTTTAAACTTATTGCCACCAGCCTAGGCATAGGTTATATAGGCAAAGGCGCCGGGACAGTAGCTGCTGTTGCCTGTTGTATTTGCTGGTATTTCGCCTGGGCCGGTGGCTATCCACCTGTTATAGCCGCTGTAATAATTACAGTGGCTATAACTTTTATAGGGGTTTGGGCCGGCAATAAGGTCGAACCGCTTTGGGGCAAAGACCACCAGCGGGTTGTGATCGATGAAGTTGCAGGCATGTGCATAACCCTGCTTTTTATACCTGTCAGTTTAAAATATGTGCTGTGTGGGCTTATCTTATTCCGCTTTTTTGACATTACCAAGCCATTGCTTATAAGGCGGCTTGAAAAGCTACCCGGCGGCTGGGGAGTAATGGCCGATGACGTACTTGCAGGTATTTATGCTAATATATTACTACAGGGAATTGTAATATTTAAAGTTTTCGGGGCTTAATATTATCGTTATTTTAAGTATATATCATATTTTTTGACCTTTCTACTACATTTTATCAGCACTTATTTTAATACTTATGCAAAATTAATCAAACGATTAATTAATTTTGCAACCGAAAACAATAAGCAGGTTTTCCGTTAACCAAAACGAAAAAAAACTGTGGGTGAAGTAACAACATAGCCCAGGTTGGTTCTAACAGGTTGATAATTAATTGGACCCGCTTATTGTAATGATTTTGTTAAATGCGATAGTCAAAATACCTTTTAATAGTTATCGGCGTTTGCGTTAGAACAAAATCTCATTTGCACAATTGCATTAAAAGTACATGGATTTTAAATATTTATACAAGAAACTATTCTTCTTAACTTTCCTTCTGTTAGTTACAAGTTTGGTATTTGCACAAAGTACTGTTGTTAGCGGTACAGTTACCGACGCGGGCACAAAACAGCCGCTTGGATACGTAACTGTAGTATTTGCCGGTACACAAATAGGAAAGAATACCGATGAGCGTGGCAAGTATTCTATTACTACCGATAAGCCAGTTGATCATATAAAAATATCATTTGTTGGCTACAAGGATGCTATCCTGGCTATTACCCCCGGGCAAACGCAGGTGGTGAATGTAAGACTATTTCCCGAGGCACAGCAACTTCAACAGGTAACTATAAAAGCCGGCAAAAAACCGAAATATCGTAATAAGGACAATCCCGCCGTTGAATTGATACGCCAGGTTATCGCCCACAAAAAACAAAACAGGCCCGAAAGCTATGATTTTGTTGAATACAAGGAATATGACAAAATGATGTTCTCATTTGCCAACGTATCAGATAAACTGGCCGATAAAAAATTCTTCAGGAAATATAAATTCGTGATTGAAAACCGCGACAGTACATCTGTTCCCGGAAAATCATTGTTACCTGTTTATCTTGATGAAAAACTGGCGCAGGTATATTATCGCAAGAACCCCGAAAAAACAAAAACAACGGTATTAGGCGAAAAAAAGGTGGATTTCGGCCCTGCAGTTGACGCTGAAGGTGTTAGCCAATATTTTAAGCACATGTATGCTGATATTGATATTTATCAGAACAGCATATTTTTAATGACCAATAACTTTTTAAGCCCTATAGCTGAAGGCGCCCCTACTTTTTATAAATTTTTTATTACCGATACCGTAGTTATAAATAACAGTAAAGTTGTTGAGCTTAGCTTTACCCCGCGCAACACTACCGATATGTTGTTTGAAGGAAAGATATATATCACACTCGACGGGCATTATGCGGTGCAACATGCTAAACTATACATTAATAAAAACATCAACCTTAATTTTGTTAAGTCGATGACTGTCAACCTGGATTTTGAACAAAACCCGGATCAGCGTTATCATTTAAGTAGAAGCACTATACTGGCCGATTTTGGCCTTAATAAAAACAAAAACAGTGGTTTGTTTGGTATACGGACACGTACATTTGGCAGTTATGCCGTGAATGTGTCCCATCCTGATACCACCTACGAGAACCAGGAACTCAGGACATCGGATGAAGCTGCCCACCGCAGCGATTATTTCTGGTCGCAAAACAGGCTGGATACGCTTACCACTGCCGAATCAAAAGTTTATAAAAACACCGATAGCCTGCGCAATATGCCATCATTCAGGCGTACTATGGATATAGCCACATTGCTGTTTGCTGGTTATAAAGGTTTTGGCCCTTTTGAGGTTGGCCCGGCTAATACATTTTACAGCTTTAACCCTGTTGAAGGTTTCAGGCTAAGGCTTGGCGGGCGTACTACTCCCGAACTAAGCAAACGCTATTATTTTGAAACCTATGCTGCTTATGGCTTTAAAGATCAGAAATGGAAATATTTTGAAAGCGCGACTTTTTCGCTTAATGATAAATCCATCTACAAGTTCCCGCAAAACTATATAAGGGCAAGCGTTCAAAAAGACGTGACCATACCTGGCGAGGATCTGCAATTTGTTGAGGAGGATAACTTTTTGCTATCATTTAAACGCGGCGCCAATGATAAATTCCTGTATAATACTTTTTATAACCTGGATTATAAGCATGAGTATTTCAGCCATTTTTCGTACGAACTAACGTTTTCAAACCGTACGCAAGCGCCGGCAGGCTCTTTGTACTTCAACAATATTATAAATCAGCAGCCGAATGCTGTAAGCGACCTTACTACAACTGAGGCATCGTTAAATTTAAGATACGCTCCTCACGAACAGTTTTACCAGGGTAAAATATATCGCATACCTATCCCTAGTAAATACCCGGCGTTCTCATTAACCTATACCCAGGGGTTAAAAGATGTATTAAGCAGCAGTTATCAATATGAAAAACTGCACGCGCAAATTGATAAACGTTTTTATTTATCGCAATTGGGTTTTGCCGATGTAAGGGCCGAAGCAGGTCACATATTTGGGCAGGTACCATACCCGTTGTTAAATATTTTCCGCGCAAACCAAACTTATGCTTACGACCTGTACTCATATAACTTAATGAACTTTTTAGAGTTTGTGGGCGACCATTATGAAAGCGTGAACATTGACCAGCATTTCCAGGGATTCTTTTTTAACAAGATACCATTGTTCAAGAAATTAAAATGGCGCGAAGTTGCATCGTTTAAGGGCATATGGGGCGGTGTTAGCGATCAAAATAATCCTAACCTGCATCCTAACTTATACCAGTTCCCGGTTGACGGGAACGGCCAGCCTATTACTTATGCTTTGGGCAAAACGCCTTATGTTGAAGGTAGTGTTGGCATTGAAAATATTTTTAAATTCGTACGTGTAGACTTAGTTAGGCGTTTTACTTACCTGGATAATCCGCAGGTGGCTAAGTGGGGAATACGTACGTTGGTTCAATTCGATTTTTAATTATATTTGTTAATCCCACTATAAACTAAATGGAACAACAACAAACCGTACGTAAAAGCCTTCAGTTAGGCATTTACAAAGTAATTGATCCTTTTGTTAAAGTGCTTATTAAATTAGGGCTTACCCCTAACGCCGTTACTACCATAGGTTTTGTACTTAATGTAGGCGTTGCCGTAATATTTATTATAGGCGGAGAAAAAGGCAACCGTGGCGACCTTACCTATATTGGCTGGGCCGGCGCACTCATTTTATTTGCAGGCTTATTTGATATGCTCGACGGGCAGGTGGCAAGGCTTGGTAACATGAAATCAACTTTTGGCGCCCTATATGATTCGGTGCTCGACCGTTACAGTGAGCAGATCATGTTTTTGGGTATATGCTATTACCTGGTTGCCCACCATTATTTTTTAAGTTCGATATTCGCCTTTATAGCGCTGATGGGCTCAATGATGGTAAGCTATGTACGCGCACGTGCCGAGGGCCTGGGGATTGAATGCAGCGGCGGCTTAATGCAACGCCCTGAACGCGTGGTTACAATTGGGCTTTGTGCCATATTTTGCGGTGTAACATCGTTATATATTGGCGGTAATTACAAACTGTATGTACCGGGCATAAAGTTCCATGTGTTTGAAACCATGTCGATATTTACTATCCCGATCACCATACTCGCTGTATTAACCAATATCACAGCCTATAAAAGATTAATGGGTTCGAAAAAATCTATTGAAGAAATGGAGAAGAATAAGCTGGATAAATAACAATAGAAGATAACTGGTATCACAATTGTGTGACAGTTACAGGTTCGTTGATAATACTTGAATACAAGCGCCGGAAAATATCATATCTTCGCAATAATTGTATTAAGCATAAATACTTCGGAATTTCTTTTTTAAAATTGTAAGTAGTTCATTTTACAATTAATTAATATTGACTAAAACAAATTTCATAACAGGCAGAGAAATTATGAACATTTTAAACCCTGAGTTATCATGAAAAAGAATTATATATCAAATTCGCAGGAATCGGTAAGGATGTTTAAAAGCGACCTTTTGGAAGCTTTGTCGAAAGTTCACTTTACAGTGCCCTTATTTATTTTTGTACCCGTTATTGGATTTTGCATTTACAAATCATTTGAACTATCGCTAGGCATAGTTACTTTTTTTGAGTTTTTCGCACTTGGTTTATTTGTGTGGACACTGGTTGAGTACATTATGCACCGCTTTGTTTTCCATTATGTACCTGAAGGTAAGGCATGGGCTATGCGTTTACATTTTATATTCCACGGCGTTCATCATGATTACCCCAGCGATGCCAAAAGATTGGTATTGCCGCCATCCGTAAGTATCCCCCTGGCTACCGGCTTTTACTTTTTGTTTAATGCCATATTGCCAGCTCATTATATCTTCGGGTTCTTCCCCGGTTTTATTTTAGGCTATTTATTTTATGATATATCGCATTATGCCATACATCACTTTAATTTTAAAGGCAGCATCTGGAAAAAAATAAAACAGCACCACATGTTGCACCATTACCAGGACCCCGGCAAAGGTTATGGTGTTAGCTCGCCTTTATGGGACAAAGTTTTCAGGTCAGACTTTATAAAAAAATAGCATGAAGAATGCTATTAACAACAATAGCGTACAGGTCAATCTAAAATCGATAATCACGGTTTCGCTTTTATCAGCAGGATATTTATTGCTTTCTGCGTTCCTGGTGGGCTATAAACCCGATCAGCTTGTATTGGTACTGATATTTAACAGCATGTTTTATGCTTCATCGGGTACACGCAAGTTTATTTTAGGCTTTTCCATATTCATTTTTTACTGGATAATTTTTGATTATATGAAGGCATTCCCTAATTATGATTATAACACTGTCCACATTGCCGACCTGTACGGTTTCGAAAAGCATATTTTCGGCATTAACTTAAATGGCAAAATTGTAACACCTAATGAATATTTTGCCATAAAAGGCACCACATTTTTAAGCATAGTTACCGGCCTGTTTTACTTATGCTGGATACCTGTGCCCTTATCCTTCGCAACCTATTTGTTTTTCAGGAATAAACGGCAGTTTCTTTATTTTGCTTTAACATTTTTACTGGTAAACCTGTTAGGGTTTGTGGTTTATTACCTGTATCCCGCCGCACCGCCCTGGTACGTACAGCAGCATGGGTTTGCGTTCCAGCCATTAAAACTGGCCAGCACAGGAGGCCTTGCAAAATTCGACGCCTATTTCCATATCGAACTTTTTAAATCCATATACGCCAAAGGATCCAATGTATTTGCGGCAATGCCTTCGCTGCATTCGGCCTACCCTGTTATAGTGGTGTATTACGCGTTCAAAAACCGCTTAGGTTTTGTAAAGTATATTTTTACTTTGGTAATGATAGGCATCTGGTTTACCGCAGTATACGCAAGCCATCATTATGTATTGGATGTAATGGCCGGCATACTTTGCGCAACCATTGGTATAAGCTTGTTTAATCTGCTGGTGACAAGAGTGAATTTTATAAAGGAATTTATAAACAGGTACGAGAAAATCATTCAATAGCTTATAATAATTATTACACCTGTACTAATTACTATACCGGGCTTGTATTTGCTGTCTATCATAGTCTTCAATAAAAACCAGCTTCTTTAGTTGGTTTTTTCGTTATAAACACAAAAATTAATTTAATATAAAGGATTACCATCATTAGTGCTGATAATACCATAAACGGCATGTTATTTGAGCTTAAGTGCCTATATTTAAGCTTATTTATGAAGATACTTGCTACTATTTTTGCTTTTTCACTCCTAACTGCCGTGAGATTATCGGCTGCGCCTATCGTACCTGATAGCGTTGGGAAAGCATTTTTGGCGGCAAGCGATTCGTTAAAAGCAGCCCCCTCTATTCAGATATCGCTTTCTTATACTTTCGGGCAGCAGTCTTCAGCAAATGGTTCGCTAAGGGCTACACAATACATAGAGGCCCCTGAAATGATAGTGCCGGCAGGCATTACGCCCGAATTATTAGCAAGAAACGATTCGTTAAAATCTGAGCGGCAATTACAGATGCGGAGCGATTCATCAAAAGCTGCGGAATTTGCTCAAAAAGCAGGCGAATATCTGCATTATGATACCATCAGCAATAAAAAAGAGAAACTGGCCGCCGAGAATGAGGCTATCACTTATACCCTGAAAGCCATACATTATTATTCGCGCTGCGATGATACTACGGGCTTGCGAACCAGCTTTGATATACTGGCAAAGGTTTACCGTTCCGAGAAAAAATATGTGCAGGCAAAATGGTTCATTCTGCAATCAAACACCATATCGCGTGTTAAAAACGATGTGCCTAATATCATTACCTCACTACTGTTACTGGCAAGTATAAAAACCGACATTAAAGATTATAACCTTGCCATGCGCGACCTGAATGAAGCCATGAAATTAGCCGACAGCAGCCGCGAACCCAAAACCGCCGCTATGGTACAGTTAGGCTTTGTAATGCTGTATAATAACATGAAGAATTACGGCAAAGCCGATATAGCCTTAAAAAGGTATAATTTTATAAATGACAGCCTGCAGCACAACAGCGATGCTAAACTTGCCGCCGCTGCCGACTCGGTACAGCGTAAAAAAAAATTATATCTGACCAGCAGCAGGCGCTCCTCCAAAACAAGCTCTTCCAAAAAAACAGCCTTATTGTAGTATTACTTATTGCAATTGTGCTGATAACAATTGCAACCCTATTTGCCTACAAACGTAAAAAACGCAAATGGCGGTCGAATATCCGCAGGCATATAAAATAATTTGTACATTAATAGTATGGATTAAACTAAAGCTGGTTTTCAGCGTCATAGGGTTGTATGAAGAAAATATTATCAATTTGCTTATTTATTTTTATCTCCCTTACGGGGATAAAGACCTTTGCCCAGAAAAGCGGCAGTTCTGAGTTTAAACGTGCTTTTTTAGAGCGGATAAACAGTGTAAGGGCAGCCGGATGTAACTGCGGCACTACCTATATGCCCCCTGCCCCGCCTTTAACCTGGAACGATATTTTAGAACATACTGCAAGAGGACATGCATGGGATATGGCCAACAACAATTACTTTAGCCACACCAGCAAAAATGGCCTTAGTATGGAAGACCGCATAGTATTTGGCGGCTACTATTTTAATGGCTATAAAAGTTTTGCCGTAGGCGAGAATATAGCCTTTGGCCAGTCGAATATTGATATAGTGATGGATGAATGGCTAAAGAGTGAAGGGCATTGTAAAAACCTGATGAACCCATCATTTAAAGAAATAGGTGTTGCCGAAAATCACAAATATTGGGTACAGGATTTTGGTGGCCGCGAATCATTTACACCCGAACAACAAAAATTAATACGCAGCGGGCAATTGCATGTTATACAAGGCAAATTAACATCGCACGATTAAGCCGGGTTTTTAGGGCCGCGTTTATAAATAATAAGCCCGTTCAAAAAATTACGTAGGATCTGGTCGCCGCATGGTTTAAAGTTTGGGTGATCTTCTTTGCGAAAAATGGCGCCGAGTTCTGTTTTAGTAATTCGGAAGTTAGCCAGCTTTAAAACCTCAATAATATCGTCATCGGTAAACTGCATTGCTACTCTCAGTTTTTTCATAATATCGTTATTGCTCATATATCACGGTTTTAGTTCTGCTATCTTGATACTTCAATTTTAACTTTTTTATTTTTAATTTTTTCAGCCTTTATCAGGTTTAACAAATGCTCTATCCTGTTAGTTTTTACAGCAGCATACGATGTATGATCCAGCACCTCTATCAATCCCAGGTCTTCCTTATCCAGTTTGCCCTTTTTCAATAGCAAACCTACAATATCAACCTTATTTATTTTATCCTTTTTCCCGGCGGCTATATATAAAGTTTCCCATGGAGTTGGTTGAGGGATAATATTTTTTGCAGGCAGTTCTTCAATTTCAGGCGACTGTTTCAAATAAGCTAATTTTTCATCAGCCTCCAAAATCAGGTATGACGTTCCCTTGGCATGCATACGCGCTGTGCGGCCATTACGGTGGATGAATGCTTCCTCGTTATGCGGGAGCTGATAATGTATAACGTATTCTATTTCGGGAATATCCAACCCGCGCGATGCCAGGTCGGTAGTTATTAATATGCGGTGGCTGCCGTTCCTGAATTTTAACAGTGCCCGCTCCCGGTCTTCCTGTTCCATGCCACCATGAAAAATATCGTGTACTAATCCCCTGTTCCATAGCAGGTCGCTTATACGTTCAACCGCGTCGCGGTGGTTGCAAAATATGAGCATGGGCTTATTCCCTATCTTACATATAAGCGAAAATAAAGTATCCAACTTATCAGCCGCGGGTGATACTACGGCTTTTAGTTTAAGATCGGGCGCGTTGGCTTTGTTGTCAAGAAAATTCAACTCTACCGGCTTTTTTACACCGGTAAAAGCCGGTATCTCATCCATCTTCGTGGCCGATGTTAATACCCGCTTTTTAATAGCAGGCAATTGCCCGATGATATAAGCCATATCCTCCTGGAAACCAAATTCCAATGATTTGTCGAACTCATCCAATATCAGCGTTGCTATTTTATCGGTACTAAAACTTTCGCGGCGCAAATGGTGGGCGATCCTACCAGGCGTACCTATTAGTAAAGCGGGTGGCTGCGACAGGTTGTTTCTTTCAATTTTGGTTGAGTGGCCGCCATAACAACAATTCACTTTAAAACCGTTACCCATCGCTTTAAATACCTGCTCTATCTGCAAAGCCAGTTCACGCGAAGGCACCAATATCAACGCTTGTACCAATGGCACGTTTGCGTCTAATACACTTAACAAGGGTAATAAAAATGCAAGTGTTTTACCCGAGCCTGTGGGCGCAAGCAATATGACGTCGTTTTTTTTATCGGCATTTAAAGCAGCATGCTGCATTGCATTCAGCTCGCTTATCTTTAAACTTTCCAGTGCTTTCTTTATCATTTGCTATGCTTACAAGCCGCAAAGGTAACTAATAGAATCAGCTGAAAGTTATTATAAGTAATACGCTGCTTATTTATTCTTTTTGGCCAGCTCAAAAGCGGTGGTAGTGGTGTAATATTTAGCTATCATATCAGGCACCTCCCATTTGGGCATATTGCCATTTTTTAAATAGCCCAAAAAACTATCAGTCACTTTGGCAAAATGAGCTTCGTGCCCATCTTTATATGCATCGGGTATCATAACTTCCCAAACATTGCCCTCGTTTTTCAGGTAAACACCAGGATATTTGTTATTTAAGGTCCGCACCTTTGCTAACAACTGTTTTTCATAAGCGGGGCTATTCGAAACAGGCGCTATATACAATACAGGCGAATACTTCTCATCAGCGCCCTGTTTTATCACCAGGTTAGCCTTTGTGCCGCGCAATACAGAATATTGGCTGTCGCCGCCTGAAACTGCCTTATACTCCCACCTGGCGGTAAGCTTAACGTTAACACCAAACAACTGGTAATTAACCGAGCCGTTATCATATACCTGTAGCACCGTATCATGCACTACGCTGCTCTTTAAAAAGGCAGGGAATTGCTTTGAACCGGTTATAGTATTGAACTGACTAAGCGTTACGTTCGATATCCAATGGTGTGCGCCATTAAATTTTATGTCTTTCTTATAATCAATGATCTTGTTAGGGAAACATTCCCATTGAGTGAGGTCGACCAGGTGTACGCCAACGTCCTGTAAGGCTTCGCCCTGTTGTTTGGTATCAAAAAACCAATCGGGGCGCGTTAATACACTGCCCGATACATATTTATAAAGATAATGAACGCTCTCCATCTCAACCGCCGGATGTTCGGGCGTACCTTTTTTAAGTTGGCCGAATATGCCGGGGATCATGGCGAACTCGCGCTGCAGGGCGTTGGTTATTTCATACCGCTCGGTCATTATATCATATAATACCAGTTTCTTTTTTGCAGCTATTTTAAAAGCATCCTGCAATAGTGCGAAATGCTGGTTATCAATGGCCATGGGTTTATCGCCCAAAACGCTGAAACCCGCCGCCACCGATCTTTTTATGTAGCTTGTTTTATTTTGATTGTTCCCCGCCATTATTACTGCGTTGCCTTTTTTATCGGTTATCATCCGGTTAAAAAAATCAGCACCCAGGTAAACTTCCTCGGCCCAATGGGTTGGGTGGATGCTCCTGTTGTTGTAGGCATCTACCCTGGCAAGATGTGCATCCACATCAGCGCCTTTGGGGGCATACACATACACAGTGCGGCTTACCCCATCGTACATGGTTTTTTGTACAAGCGCGGCATGGAAATGGCCGGGGTCTAAAGTTATTAGCTTTATATCATCATTCTTTTTAAACAGCTGCGCCCGGCATGGAACGTTAATAGCACCGGAAATCGCCAGCGCTAAAACAAATACAACATTTTTCATAGTTAGAATAAAACACCTTGTAATAAGAAAAATACGCCTATGGCCGCAAAACCCAAACTTACCAGCCATAATGTTTTACGCTTGGTAATAATTGATATGGCGCCAATAGCGATAGCTATTTGAAATAACGTTACACCACGGGCAAGTATTTCATGCTTAGCCACATGTTCGTCTGATTCTTTTTGAAACTCCTTCGCTTTGTCCATTATTTTCTGCTGATCCTGCTTATCCTTTTTGGCTTTTGCAACATCGGCAGTATCGGGAGCTTTACCCATGGCTATCAGCAAATGGTTTGATGAATTAAGCATATCGGCCTTAATGCCTTTCGCCTGGTAAAATGCCCATTGATCCGACGAACGCATTTGGGCCAGCATACTTTCATCGGCATGGTTACCTGCCAATAAGCCCGTTATTGCTGCAAGTACGGCAACAACCGCAGTTGACAGCGCCACCCAAACCACCCATTTTTCCTTACCCCCGCTTTCATGTAAAATGTGATGGGCATGCTCATTACTTTGTTCATGTATCGACTCGGAATAGTCTTCTATTTCATCCATTGGGATATAAGTTTATAGGTGATTATTGTTTTCGCCACAAATATAACACCTATTATTCAACCCAATAACAGCAGCTCGAATAATAATGTTTACCAATTCATTAAATCCATTACCCGTATAAACTCCGCCTGCAAAGGGGCTTCGATTGTAATTTCTTCGCCTGTAACAGGGTGTTTAAAGTTTAATTGCGATGCATGGAGCAGCATGGTAGTCATGTCCCATTTATCTTTAAATAATTTGTTTTGTTTGTTACATCCATGGGTACGGTCGCCTATTATAGGGTGAAAAACATGGCTCATGTGCTTGCGTATCTGGTGCATGCGCCCGGTTTGCGGAGTTGCCTCTATAAGTGAATATCTTGAGGTAGCATGCGACCCGAACGGAACATCAATTTCGGCACGTTTCAGGGTGGTGTAATTGGTCAGGGCCTCCTGTAATATGCCATTCTCTTTTCGGAGCGGATAGTCTATAGTTTCAGCATCGGGTGTATGGCCGCGCACTATAGCCAGGTATTTCTTCTTAACCCGGTTTTCCATAAATTGTTGCTGCATGGCTATTTCAGTCTCTTTATTGAGCGCGAATAGCAGCACACCCCCGGTCTTTCTGTCGAGCCGGTGTACAGGGTTCACCTTTAACCCCACCTGGTCGCGTAATAATTGCAGGGCAAATTCTTCGGCATCCGCGGCTATGGGCGAACGGTGTATCAGTAACCCGTGCGGCTTATTTATGGCTATAAGGTGTTCGTCCCTGTATAAAATGTCTAACATTTAGTATTGAAAGCGGCAAAGATACTTACAGATACATGAAATGTTTCTATATAAAAAAGCGGGCGCCCTGTTCAACCTCACTTTATTTTTTATATTAAAGGCCCGCAACCACAGTATTGAATATTTTTTTCTAATTTTAAAAAGATTAAACCACACGGCTGTTTTTATTGATAGCCCGCCAATTATTGATCACTATTTAATTAAGCAAAAACTGCCTGATAATACCCATACATGAAAAGGATATTTTTTATAATACCATTTTTATTATTCTTTCATTCTGCCTATTCAAATAATTCCTATGACTCGCTTTTAGTTAAACTGAATGATGTATTAGATAATAAAACATCATTCGACCATGAAAAAACATCGCGCATTGAAAAGCTGGAGCAGTCGTTAAGCGATGACCACAACGTTAGTGTAAGTGCCCGCTACAACATTTACCTGAAATTGTATGATGAGTATAAATCGTTTAATTACGACAAAGCCTTTTATTACGCGCAAAAGCTTCAACAAACCGGCTATTTATTAAAAAACCCTGCAAAAATTGCCTATGGCAAGCTAAAATTTGCCTTTATTTCGCTTTCATCGGGTATGTTTAAGGAAACATTTGATTCGCTGAAAACGGTGAATGTTAACCTGTTGAGCACCGATGCCAAAAAAGAATACTATTTTCTGAACGCCCGCACTTACTATGATCTTGCCGATTTTGATAAGGACAATTACTATACCCCCAACTATAACAAATGGGCTGCAAAATATATTGACTCAGCAACTGCACTATGCAACCCTAATTCATTTGAATATATTTATTATAAAGGGTTATGGATGCTCAAAACCGGGAATACAGAAGGCGCTATTACTAATTTAAAAACGCTTATAAATAAATATAAACTACCCGACCACCAGTTTGCTATTACCGCTTCGACGCTAAGCGATATTTATATACGTAAAGACCAACCCGACAGCGCTATCAGGCTGTTAATTGTGGCAGCTATGGCCGATGTGCGCTCATCAACCAAAGAAGCGGCAGCCATGACCAACCTGGCGCAGCTGCTTTATAAAAGCGGCGATGTGAAAAACGCGTATGTATATATAAAGAAAGCCATGGACGATGCCATATTTTATGGCGCCCGGCAACGAAAATTACAGGTTAGCGCAATTTTACCCGTTATTGCAAGCGACAGGATAAATAATGAAGAGGAGCAAAAGCGCGCATTAATGTTCTATGCATCATTATTAACCATACTGGTGCTTATGGTTATAGTGTTTGCGGTAATTATTTACAAGCAATTACAAAAGCTAAAAATTGCCGATAAAATAATACTGGAAACTAACCATACGCTCGAAAAAAGCAATATTGAACTGAACGAGGCCAACAAAATAAAAGAAGAATATATTGGCTATTACTTTAACCTGATATCGGAATATATTAATAAGCTTGATAAGTTTAAACGATCAGTTGATAATAAGCTCACCACCAAACGTTTTGACGATATACGCATACTGGTTAATAACATCAACCTTACTAAAGAACGCGAGGAACTGTTTATAAACTTTGATAAAGCCTTCCTGAAGATATTCCCGAATTTTGTTAACGGCTATAATGAGCTGTTCAGCGAAG
>Ga0206949_1158_pt1 | contig 24604 bp, 29 predicted proteins | sample Alteio_BWOrgHeat_40_FD_153240 | JGI IMG/M metagenome (GOLD analysis project Ga0206949, IMG submission 153240) | Enriched cells from forest soil in Barre Woods Harvard Forest LTER site, Petersham, Massachusetts, United States -... | ecosystem: Environmental > Terrestrial > Soil > Temperate forest >...
TGGTATCGTGTTTAGGGCTTTTTGGGTTGGCTTCGTTCACAACGGTTCAGCGCACAAAAGAGATCGGCATACGGAAAGTACTGGGCGCTTCGGTAACCGGGATCCTTAAACTCCTGTATAAAGAATTTGTTGTGCTGTTGCTTGTGGCGTTTTTTATTACAGTACCGCTTGCATGGTTAAGCATGTATGCATGGCTTAAAAATTATGCTTTCCGGATCGACATGCAGTGGACATTTTTCCTGCTTCCTTTTTTTGTAATTGCTGCAGTGGCGTTGGTAACGGTAAGCTTTCAATCTATCAAAGCGGCAATAGCCAATCCGGTGATGAGTTTGCGGACGGAATAATAGCATGCGGAAAAATCGGATCACTTCAATATTTTTGACACTACTCCGGATCATCCGTAACTTCATGTACCCTATCGCTGCAGTATACATTTAAAAGGAACAGTATGCGAAACAAATATTCCGGAGCAGTACATGTGATGTTGATTGCCATTTTTATGGCCACATTCATTTCCTGCCAAAAAAATTCGGTTACTCCACCAGTAGTTGTAGATCCTGTAGTTGTATTAACCGATTCAAGCATTTATATTGATTTTACCATAGGCAGTACAAGAACGCTTGGGGTGCAGAATGTTTCGGCAGGTTCAACATGGGGTTCATATTGGCCGGGGGCTTTAGGGCCCACAGGCGATTCATCCATTTATCATCATAACAGGATCGGGGCAATATTTACAAAGACCGCTTTGCTTTCCCAATCGGCTTTTATTTTTACAAAAGGCAACGCTGCCACACTTGAAGGCCTTGTTGGCACGGCATTGCCAACACCAGGTTTTATCAATTCGTTTTTTACGGTTGGAAATTATACGTACGCATCAAAAGGAAATGACACTACTGTTATTGATGCCAATAATAAATCAACCAAACTTCATTTGCTTACAGACGGTATTACCCTCGCATGGAACGATGCGGCAGGTACGCTATGGACGAGTTTCAATGGTTCAGCCGACCAGGCGGGAAGTTATTTTACTATTACAAAAGTTGAGTCTCCTTTTGAGCCAAACTGGGCCAACCTCGCTATGATCACTGCAAATTTCGATTGCAAACTCTACGATGGCAATGGCAATTCGATACATCTTATCAATGGGAAATTCCGGCAGCCGATCTATTGATCAGCCCGCATCAATAACTTCTCTATTCCTTTCTGTAATGCATCCTTGCAGTAATGTGTTGCATGAATGATCTTATTCGATATCATAATTTCGTTTCAAAAAGATCAAAAAGCTTTTTAGATAACCGAGATGTTCTTTTAACAGGTTGGCATAACCTTTAAGAACAAGGCCGTATGTCCAGTAATTATTGTACAATAGATCTATTCTTTCTTCCTCTTTAGATATTAAAACATATATATCAGAAGGTATCTTCTTTGTTGCCTCATACGAATGATAGAATTTATTGGTAAGGCTGCCATCAAAGATCTGTTTAAAAGCGTTCCAGGTCTGTACGTAATAATCGGTAACAAACCTTTCCTGCAATTTGATATCATTATTTTTTGATTCATACAGCGCAATGCTGTCGGCAACCTTGCTGGTTTTAATAAGGCTATAACCGCCGGCATTTCTTAATTGTACCAGTGTCAGGTCGTTAAACTCAAAGAGGTGCAATGAGACCGTGTATTGCAAGGCATAAAAAAATATAGAATCCTGCACCGGAATATTTGTAAAATTATGTTTTGATATATTCATTAATGAATCGATTCCCCTCAGCTCTGCATTATTCCTGCTTATCAGCCCGTTCAGTTCTGCTGTATCATTTTGTACATCGTTGATCAGCCCCACTATATAATTTTTCTCACGGTGGCCTTCAGAAATTTTTTCCCTGATCGTTTCTGCAAAAAAGCCAAGTGTAACTGCCAAAAAGATCATTAAGAATTCAAGGAAATACTCTTTCCATTTTTTCTTTCCGTGATGCAGGTCAGGATGGTGATGAACTTCCATATTTTCAGATTATTCGTTTTGGTTGATCGCTTATTAAGGAATTAGAACTTCATTTATTTTTCTTTCCCCGTCAATATATTTTCAAGCCTTGTCCGCTTCACATAGTTTTTAAAATGGAATGATTGCGCCAGTGATATTACCTGTTCCTCTGAAAGATCTTTGAAGAGGTTACAATATTCAGGCACCAATGCTTCTGCGATGAGGATATGCCTTACCAGCAATCCTATTTCTCTTTGCTGGCCCCTTGGATATGGATCGTAACCCGGGAATGCCTTTGTAAACATTTCTTCCAGTGGCGCAACTACCTGCCTGATATTTTTATCGGTTGACCCCCATGCATCAGCGCCGAGAGAATCTTTCCGCGAAAGAAATGCCGAGACCAGTTTCATATACGGCGTATTTTCTTTTTGGTGCATGATGGCCTGCAGGCCCATATCCTTATACAGCCAGATGCACCAGCTTACTTTGTATTTATCGTAATAAGCCAGTTGGTCTTTTAACACCTGGTAACGCATTTCATCTTTTACCGGGTTGCCAGTATATACGGGGCCGAACTCTCCTACCCATACCGGAACATGATGTGAAAACATGAATGCACTTTTCTCCAGAAAATCTTTTTCCAGTGTATCCCTGTTGTAATACCTGTTGCGGGTGTTGCCGGGGTAATCTTCGCCAAAAATGAATCCGGGCGTTGCATAATCATGGTTGGTGTAAACAACGTTATCCCAGATCTCGTTGAATTTTTGAAATTCAGTGGCATAACGGTCTCCTTCCAAAAAAAGGATGTGTGTGGGATCGATCTTTCGTATAGCATCATGCAGCCTTTTATAATAGGGAAACAGTTTTTCGCCCGTAGGTTCTGCCGGTTCGTTTATAAGGTCGTAGCCTGCCACCCAGGAATTATTTTTATACCGCGCTGCAATCACTTCCCATAAGTGCAGCGCCCTATCCTGAAATTCTTTATGCAGCCAGAAAGATGCTACATGCGTTGGGTTATCACTATGCCAGTGTTGATTCTGCGCGCCGGGCAAAGCATGCAGGTCGATGATGGTATAGACCTGGTTTCTTGCACAGATCTCTATCACACTGTCGAGATAAGCGAATGCGCTGTCTTTGATAACACCGGGGTTCATATCATCTTCAAAAAGATGGTAATTGATGGGTATGCGAACTAAATTCAAACCCAGGCTGTGAATATAAACTGCATCGGAATCGGTGAAATAGTTTTTCAGAAAATTGTCGAAGTAAAGATTGTATTTCTTTTCTCCCAGCACTTTTCTGAGCCCTTCACGCATCGCCTCTTCATTGGCGGGATAGCCATCGATAAAGTTTTCCATATGCAGCATCCCGCCTAATCCAAAGCCACGCAGGGTTACCGTATCGCCTTTTTGGTTTACGATCTTGTCACCTGAAACATGGAGCCGCTTAGCGCTTGCTGAATCTGCCGGTATTTTGATTTTTTCAGAACAGGAACTCAGCAATAAACAGGCGGGCGAAATGAAAAGCAATAAAAGTTTTGAGGTGTTCATCAAAAAAGTTTTTATGTTGGATGGGCTTGACGATCCCGGGTAATTGGGCCGAATAAATATACAAAAGTTGAATTGATGTTTTGCTGTGGATACTTAGCTAAGGTTAAAAAATTGTTTCCTGCTTAATATTTGTCGAGATATGTTTTGTCGAACTGAATAGCGGTGATCTTTAATGTAAGCCGCAAACTATCAAACTTTGGCAGTGATAAGGGGCCATAGATTTCATCTCGATCATTAGCTATATCTATAATGTAATAGTTGGTCGTATCCGTGTGAATTTCATAGTTCTTTTCAAACCCACCCGTTGGATGCTGCTTAACAATAATGTAAGAATCATTGTGGCCAACGGCAAAGATATAAGGTTCGATTAAAGTTGCTGAACTTGATGAATGTTCTTTATCTACTTTAGTTAAGGCTTGATTTTGTGGAAGGTCGATCCATAACACTTCATACCTTCCAATTATCCGTTGAGAGCCGCTATCAAATAATCCAAAGCATCCTGAAAGAAAAAAAAGGCAAAATAAAATTGCAGTAATGTTCTTTTGGGTAGTTATCATTTTGGTATTGTATTCTGCGCTTCAAACCCATCCCGTATTGCCGCTTCAAGTATTTCAATGTTGATATCTTTCAGCGTTTTGAACTTAATGCAATATCCGGTTACGCTGGCCTTGCCTATTTTTTTTCCGTATGTTTTGGCTAAGTATGTCTTATCATTGATACCAAGGATATAGACAGAGATCCCGGTTGTATTTGCACTCAAACCGATTTGATAAAACTCCCTGGTTTTTCCATCAGCATATTGTATGGAGTAATGCCCATATCCTATATTAGGATTGGAAACAACTTTATTGTTACTGTCTTTCCCATCGAGGAACCATAATTTACATGCCGGCTTTATTTGCAGGATGATGCGGTGCAACTCCTGCATATCGCTGCGTTTGGGTTCAGGCTGACTGGCAATATACGCTTTGATCTGTGTTTGTACGTTCATATAAAATATAAATTACGTGTAGGCATGCATGTGTTGCTGAATAAATATACAAAAGATGGATTGATGTATTTACTGTTGCGCAACCGGTTTTTTTCTGAATAATGTTTTACCAATATTCCTGATCAGTGAACCGGCGGTCGCTGCCAGGATAATAGCAATGAACCGGTACCAGTCAGGATATCTCTTTGCACGTAAACTATCGATCCGGTTGTTGATCTCCATCTGCTGAATGGTATATCTTTTTCTGTTCTCTGCAGAGTCGATCGCAGGATCATTTTTCAGATGAGTGAGCGCGGTAAGCTGTTCACTAATTGACGTATCAATGGAAGTATTGATATTAATTAAACGAATAGATAAGTATACGCAGCCCGCTGCAAGTAATATTTTTAGCAGGAAGACCAACCGCATGATAATTACCGGGTTTAAGTGATAAATAAATATACAAAGTTGAGTTGATGTTTTCGTCTTCTTCAGAGCCTGCTTTACAAAAATGTAAAGGAGATCTTTCATTGCGCACAACGAAAGGGCCTTACCTGTGTTAGCGCTTCGTTACCTGATACTTTTCTTTTCTTGGCTTAATATGAGCGAAATCTTCCTTTTTAGTAAAATACTCGAGCCCTAAGATCAATAGTATTGCACTGATCGTATTTACTTTCTGTATGACAGGCAATACATCCCAATTATTTGAGGCATGTATGTATACTGCATAATAAAAAATAAGCAGGCACATGATACTATAGAATTTTAAAAAATGGATCCGCGTCTTTAACAGAAAAACGGTTATACAAATTATACATGTCCAAAACAAAAAACTTGAAATGGTAAGCATCAGGTCATGTATAGGAGTTATAATTAAAAAAGTGCAAGGCAAAGTAAGTATGCCTGCGTATTTTATGATGTTTGCGGCATTTTTTTCAGGTATCTTCTTTGACATGTTAACAAAAAAAACAGCACTGCTTATTGAGTAGAATAACATTCCAGCATATGCCCAGATTCTGGAGGAATTTTGCTCTCCGTTCAATGCCTTTGTTTCAAACAGGTTACTTATATAATTCTTCGCCCAGTCAAAACCAATAGAATTTTTATCTTGATATGTCCCTCCCGGGTAAATTGAAATTGCTGTTATCAGAAAAAACAAAGAAGTAGTTAACCCTATTAAAACCAAATGCTTTTTGATCATTTACGTAATGTATCGGTTTATATGCTACCGGCAAAATCACTTGTTATGTTGTACCCAGATGATAAAAGATTAAACAAATCTTTTGGCACGATCTTGCACTCAATTATTGATGATTGCCTGTTATTCAATACACATGGATAAAAAAAGGCTTTTTTTACTGAGTATAAAATTCCTCATTAATACTATCCTGCCTTAAATCGCAGCCGGTTGAGCAAGGCATTGCATTTGCATTTCAAGGTATATGCAGACACGTATTTTAAAATTGGTTCTTCTTTTAGTACCCGTTATTTTTTGTAATACTTTGCTTCATTCGCAGTATGGCAGAACAGACTCGGCCAGGCATCCTTATAAAGTAAATTACTGGGTAAGCGGCGGTATTGCGGTTGTTGGCGGATTAACCAATTATATTGGCATCCCGCCCATTATAAACAAACAGGAGATCAGCGCTGCAGAATTAAGTTCATTAAACAGGAATGTGATCAACGGGTTTGACAGGTGGGCACTGAACCAGGATCCATCAAAAGCAGATATGTATGATAAGGACGCAACTATTGTGCTGGCAACTTCTGTTACATTGCCTGCCGTGCTTGCCTTTGATAAATACATCGGGAAAGACTGGTCTAAAATGCTGGTGATGTACCTCGAAACCATCTCCGTTGTATCGAATATTTATACCTATAGTTTCCTTGGGCCATCTTTTCAAAACCGGTTCAGGCCCATTACCTATTATGCCGATGCGCCAATGAGTGAAAGAGTGGATGGCAACAGCCGCAATTCATTTTACAGCGGGCATGTTGCTTCAACTGCAGCAGCTACTTTTTTTATGGCTAAAGTGTATGCTGATTATCACCCGGAATTGGGCGGAAAAAAATATCTTCTTTATGCAGCAGCAGCTATTCCGCCGGTGCTTCTTGGATATTTCAGGGTAAAAGGATTAAGGCATTTTCCTTCTGATGCAATGGTGGGGCTGGGAGTTGGCGCGTTTGTGGGTATCATGATCCCGGAGATCCACCGCATTAAATTTAAAAATAAGAACCTCTCGCTTGGATTGGTCAGTACAGGGGAATCAGTGGGCCTTGGATTGCAATGGCATCCCCGTTCGGGTAGTTAGTTTTTATGCCTTTAGTTGCCAAACTGATCAATTGAAATCTTTCATTTACTTTGGTGAAAATTCATCAGCAACTGGCCAGGCATTTTTGTATACTGATTTTTTTTCTTTGCTGCATCATAACCCTTCATGCGCAGCAGGCTTTAATACTTACGCAGCCCGCAACAGGCCCGCGGGTGATGGTGGTCAATAAAACCTATCCCCTACTAAAAATACTTTTACCCGGCCAACCGGTTTCCGAACGCGGAATAGAAGTTGAGTTTCCCGAACATGTAACGGGGTTAAATGAGCAGTCCAATACTGTTGAACATTTATACCTTGTAACCAACGGCACTTCGAATAAAAGAACTTTACCGGAATGGAAAACAGATGGCAACACGTTGATGTATGAAACAGAATTGAACGGCAATATTAAAATGACAGCGCGTGTACAACTCGATGATAATGCGGTCAGGTATTCGTATGAATTTGTCAACAGGTCAACTATTACTTACGCGAATCTGCAGGCAGTTACCTGTGTAAAATTGTTTTCAGATTTTTCAGATACTTTATTAGAAAGAACTTTTGTGCATCATGCCAATGGGTTCGACCTGCTGGCTTCTGAAACGCCCGGGCGGTTAACCATGCCGCTGCAGAAATGGCTGCCATGCCGTTACCTTGTTTCGTACAGTTGGCCCGTTGTTGCTAATAAAATAGAAAAAGATGATGACGGAATTACGCGATACAATAAATCGCGCAAAGCCGATAAGCCGTTTATCGCAACATTATCGCACAACAAAAAATGGGTAGCTGCAACCTATACTGCAGAAACAGGCAACTTGTGGACCAATCCTGAACGAAGCTGCCAGCACGCAGATCCGGCTGTTACATTACAACCAAAAGAAACAAAGAGCCTGCGTTTAACCACATTTATTTATAAAGGCGATCTAAGTGAAGTATTGCAGTTAGTGAACCGTGAACAGGCAAACAGTAAAAATAATTAACAGCAACACTGTAACTTCATTCTGGCCGTTACGCATTTTTGTTTTTCTTAAAAGTATCATGGGTATGAATGTTGATCTCCTGATCTCAAATATTTCAAAACATATTTCTTTAACTGCTGAAGAAACTACATTTTTCATTTCTCTTTTACAATCAAGGTCATTAAAGACAGGTGAGTTCTTACTTCGTGAAGGAGAGGTCTGTAAATATGAAACCTTTGTAATCCAAGGCTGCCTGCGGTCGTATTACCAGGATGAGAACGGGTTTGAACATACCATGGATTTTTCTATCGAAGACTGGTGGTCGGAAGATCTGTATAGCTTTTTAACACAAACGCCTTCAAGATCCAACATCATTGCAGGCGAGAACACAGATGTTCTGCAGATCAGTAAATTCAACCTCGAGATCTTGTATCAGAAGATCCCGAAATTTGAGCGGTTCTTCCGGTTATGTTTTCAGAATGCCTATATCTCGCAAAGAGAGCGGATCAACTTGATCCTGTCTGCACCGGCAGAAGAACGGTATCTTTTGTTCTCAAAAAAATATCCTTATTCACAAAAGCGGTTCTCACAAAAAGAGATCGCGTCTTATCTCGGTATCACGCCGCAATTTTTAAGCTCCCTCAAGAAAAAAACACAGAAGTTAAAGTAGATTAACTTTCGATTCATTTTATTTCATTTTTTTCGGCCCGCTTAGGTTACCAAAAATGAAATAATAATGACCCAGACAAAATTGCTGCAGGCGGAAAAGACCTCCCTACTTTTATTTGAAGCTATTGAACAGAACAAGCTGATCAGGCCAGGAAAAACAGAAGCGCAGTTGAATACAGAGATCGCCGGGCTTGCCAAAGAAAGATTTGGGATTGAAACACACTGGCACAAAAAGATCGTACGCACCGGCGAAAATACATTGGCGCCCTATAGCGGAAATCCTCCCGATCTGGTGATACTGGAAGATGATATTTTGTTTATCGATTACGGCCCGGTCGTAGAAGGTTACGAAGCTGATCTTGGCAGAACGTATGTACTTGGTAACGATACAAGGAAACTGAGATTGAAGAACGATGTTGAACGTGCCTGGTATGAAACGCGCGAATGGTTTCAGCAACATACAACGATGAAAGCATCCGGTCTTTTTGAATACGTGGTGGCTAAGGCAAAACAATATGGCTGGGAATTTGGCGGAGAAATTGCTGGTCATATTGTTGGTGAGTTCCCGCACGAACAACCGCTGGATCCAAAAAGCCTCGAACTGGATGTTCACCCGGCAAACCATAATGATATGCACCTCTTGGATGCAAACGGCAACAAAAGAAATTGGATCCTCGAGCTGCAATTCATCGACAGAGAAAATAAGATCGGCGCCTATTTTGAGCAGATGCTTTGCTAAAGGCCATCAGCTAACAGCTAATTGTTCATTACTACTTTATTTCTGTGTATTACCCGCAGTTTTCTGTTCATAACCCCGTGCGGAACAGGTGTAGAACAACAGGGCAAAATTCTTGGAAACAGTAAATATGAATTCTACTTTTATTCTGCAATTGAGGAGCAGATATCCGGGAGCGGAAGAAGCGATTCAGGAGAATGAGAAGCAGAAGATCCGTCAAAAGAAAGAAGCAGATCAAATGAATGAGAAGCAGAAAACCAATCAAAAGGAAGGAAGCGAATCAAATGTTATTGGGAAGCAGAAGATCCGGAGAGAAAAGAAGCGGAACAAAAGAGTAAGCAGCGGAGATCCGTCAAAAGAAAGAAGCGGTTTACAAAATTGGAAAGCAGAATTGATCGAACGAAAGAAGCGACTCAAACGAAAGCATCGGGTTAGTAGTTACCGGATCAAGCAATTGAAAAGGTAAATGCGAAACTTGGTGCTTTTTCGTTTGGTATAACTGCAGAGGCGGAGAGACGCGGAGATTTACCCTGCGCCTCTCCATCTCCGCGGTAAAAAAAAGTTACTCGCTAAAAATATTTCTTCTGCAAATTATACAACACGCTCCTGTCTGCATCATTGATATGCCTCGAAACGGTATCCTGTAAAAAATGCCGTTTAAAAGCCCTGATCGCAGCAGTCGTATCTTTTACATCATACCCAACAATACGCAATGCCTGTATCGCATTGAACCCGGCAGGCACAGAATCACGTACATCATCGAACCATAAACCAAAACCATGATCGGCTAATGTTTTCCAGGGAAACCGATAATTGGGATCATTCTTGCGCGTAGGTGCAATATCGCCGTGGCCGATAAAATTTGCTGTCGGAATGGTGTAATCTTTTTTCAGTTTCGCCAGCAGGCTCAGCAGGCTGTTGATCTGTAAACTGTCAAAAGATTGAAACCCCGTATTATCCAGTTCAATCCCGATAGAAGATGAATTTACATCGATCAGGTTCCCCCACCTGCTCACACCCGCATGCTGCGCGCGGAAATAATCGTTAAGCATATGATGCACCGTTCCGTCCTTACAGATCACATAATGTGCACTCACAGCGGATTTAGGCGTAGTAAAAGTGGTTAATGTTTCCGGACATGAATTCTGCGCCGTATGATGAATGATCACAAAGTTTGGTTTGCGTAAACCATAATTAGTGGTACCCACCCAATATGGTGGTTGTTTGATCGTATCGTTAACGGGGTCGGTAGGTTCCGCAAGGATCCGTTGTGTATATTCTTTCGCCTGTGTACGATATGCTTTATTGGTAGTACCGTACGGTTTGGGGCTGCATGCATAAATAATAACGGCAACAGCAAATGCAGATGATATGATGGAAGTTCTTTTCATAATAAGTTTATAGGGTGCAAATTTAATGCCTGCGCAAATACTTATACATTCTTATCGGTGTGCAGCTTTTTCTGGATCCGGCGGTTGAGGTAATACAACATAACCGTTGCAAGTACCATTGCGCCGATCACCGTATAACCAAGGATATCGTACCGCTCTAATTTGCCCGAAGTGGTTTGCACAATGATCAATCCCGCAACGATAGAAGCAATACCACCAGAGATCTGTTGGGTAGATGCATTCACGCTCATGAATGCGCCCCTGTCTTTTGCATCCGGCACGGCTGTAAGCAAAGCAGAAGATGCGATCATGCGCGATGAAATGCCGACAAACAGTATCACATTCAAAGTGATGAGCTGCCATAATGGTGTAACGCCTAAATGCGTATAAATGCCAACCATTATTATGCTCAGCGCTGTACCGATACAAAACATATTGAACTTACCGATCTTATCACTCAGTTTTCCGGTTATCGGCCCGAACACGATAGAAAACAGGCCTGTTATCAAATACACGATAGGCAACTGTTCTAAAGTGATACCAAGGTTGTGTATGCTGAAGGCACTGCCGAACGGCATCAACATAAACCCGCCAGTGGCCAATAAAGTTGTGGCGAAAAATGCCTTTGCATAATCGGGCCGTGTAATGGTTGCAAACAAATGATGAAATGCATTATGATCGATATTGAGATGCAGGTGTTTGTCTACCGGTTTTAATTTCACTGCTATAACAATACCTAAAAGCGTTCCTGCACCTGCGATCATCCAGAAAGGCGCATGCCAGCCGAAACGGTTAGCCAGCATGAGCCCTATCGGAAGGCCCAATACCTGGCTCGCTGCGAACGACATCTGCACAAAACCCATCACCCTTCCCCTCACTTCCATTTTAAAGAGGTCTGTTATGATCGCGAAGCTTACTGATCCTATCACACCGCCGAATATGCCGGTTACAATTCTTGCCGCAAGCAGGAGTTCATAGGTTGGGGCCATTGCACAGAACAATGTTCCTGAAATAAACCCAACATAAAAGAACAGCAATAATCTTTTACGGTCGAACTTATCTGCAAAACCTGCCGTTAATAAACCCGATATTCCGGCGCTGAATGCATAGGCAGAAACCACCAGCCCGAATTGTGAAGTGGTTACATGCAACTTATCTATTAATATCGCGCCCAATGGCGAAAGCACCATAAAATCCAATATCACGGTGAACTGTAATAAGGAAAGAATGGCGATAACAAATACCTGGTAGGGTGTAAATATTCGTTTGTTGATTTTTTCTTCTATGCCGGTCGCTTCCATGCGGTGATGTATGTGTGTTAGTGCCAAAGATATTGCGCAACCTTTTATCTATTTCAAAAACGGGCGCCTATCTTTGAAATAAAACCCTTTATATGTCGCTTAATCTTGGCAGAACAGAATTCGGAAACGTTGCAAACACCAATAATACTTTATCAAGGGAAGATGCTGCGGAACTTTTTAATGCATGGGTGCTCAATCCAAAACTAAAGACACATATGCTGCAGGTGGCGCATCTGATGAAATGCTGGGCCGATGAAAAAGAGGGCCTTGATGAAGCAGGGCAGTGGAAATGGGAAATGGCAGGGCTCTTACACGATGCCGACTGGGATCAATGGCCTGATCAGCATTGCAAAAAGATCATTGAAGAGCTCGAACAAAGAAATATCGATCCGGAAATAATCCGTGCCATTGCATCGCATGGACATCTGCATTTTGGTGTGGAACCGATAACAAAAATGGATAAGATGTTGTACGCATTTGATGAATTATCCGGGTTGATACATGCTTATTCACTGATGCGCCCCGGTGGTTATACAGATATGGATACAAAAGGTGTGAAGAAAAGATTAAAAGAAAAATCTTTCGCAGCTAACGTATCGCGCGAAGATATTACAGATGCCTGCGAACGCGCAGGGATCCAGTTAGATGACCTGATCGCATTTATTATTCCGAGGCAGGCTTCAGTTAATTCATAGTTAATAGTCATAACCCATAACCAAACTGCATAGACATTCTGTTTGAACAGGCAACGGTTTATGCATTTTGGTACTCTTCTTGCTAAAGGTACAGGCAACTGTTTTATTTCATCTGCCGTACAAAGAAGCGCCCGGTTTGTTAATGCATCAAATTAAACAAAATGGAAAGAAGAGAATTTTTAGGAACCCTTACAGGGCCGGTATTAGCTGCATGCGCAGTGTGCATGGCAGCTTGCAGTAAATCGGGTTCATCAGGTGGTGTGTCTCCTGCATCAAATGTAAATTTTACAATTGACCTTGCTTCAAATCTCACAACTGTTGGTTCATCTTTTACAAGTAATGGTGTGATCATTGTAAGACTGGCAACGCCAAATACACCTTCTTCTTTTACTGCCGTGCAGGTTAACTGTACACATGAAGGAACGGCGATCAATTATATACCTTCTTCAAATGATTTTGTTTGCCCTGCTCATGGTTCTACTTTCACAACAACTGGCGCTGTAACATTGGGGCCGGCTACTTCTTCATTAAAACAATACAACGTAAGCATCAATGGAACTACGATGACTGTTACGGGTTAAAAGAAATATAGATATTCTATACAAGAGGTTCCTGCTGGCTCAGGCAATGAAAGCTGCCAAGCCCCCAGATAATATCGGTAGAATCAATACCAACCACTTCCCTATCTCCAAAACAATCTGCGATAATGCCAAGCGCTTTATCATCTTTACTGCATTGATAAGTTGGAACGATCACGTGTTTATTGCTGATATAAAAATTTGCGTAAGAAGCAGGCAGGCGCTGGTCTTCAAAAATAATTTCATCCGGCATGGGCAGTTCAATAATATTCAGTTGTTTGCCATTCAGCAAACGCATTTGTTGTAACTGTTTAAGATTGGTTTGCAATAAAGAATAATTGTCATCATTTTTATTTTCTTCCACAACGGTGATCACGGTGTCTTCATTCACGAAGCGAACGGTATCATCAATATGTCCGTCGGTATCATCGCCTACAATTCCTTCATCAACCCATAATACCTGTTCAACACCATAATAATCGCGCAAATATTTTTCGATCTGTGGCTGGTTCAAATGGGGGTTCCTGTTTTTATTTAACAGACAGGCGGTAGATGTAAGCAAAGTACCTTTACCATTGAACTCAACGGAACCGCCTTCCATTACAATACCGGGATGATACACAGGAATATTAAAATGTTTGCCGATCAATGTCGGGATCACATCATCCAGGTCATAGGGTGGATATTTATTTCCCCAGGCATTATAGTTCCAGTCAACAATTACTTTTTTATTCTCCGCATCAGGATTGATCAAAAAAGCCGGCCCGTGATCGCGGCACCAGGCATCATTGGTAGGATGAAAAAAGAATTGAACCTGTTGCATATCCACGCCGGCATTCTGCAAATGCTTAACAGCAGCGGCTTTCATGGCTTCATCAATTATATTGATCCGAACCGATTCACTTTCTGAGAGATATTTTACAAACAAACTATAATTGGGATAGATACTATCTATTTTTCCAGGCCAACTTGCTTCCTTGTGCGGCCAGCTTAACCAAGTGGCTTCATGCGGCGCAAACTCTGCGGGGAAATAGTATCCGGAATCTTTGGGTGTTTTCATATAAACAGTTTTTCTCCACGCAACTCTGCGTATACTCTGCGTCTCTGCGGTGAAAAAATCTGAGCGAAGCATTACCGCAGAGACGCAGAGTTTTCGCAGAGTTAATTCTCGTCAATAAAGCGTTTGGTGATTTCCTGGTAAGAGTCGATACGGCGATCTCTTAAAAAAGGCCAATGCGTTCGGTAACGATCAGTGGCATCGGTATCAATCTCAATAACTTCTACCTCTTCCTCATCATGCGATGCTTTATATAATAATTTTCCGAAAGGATTACTCACAAAAGAACCGCCCCAGAATTTCATTGCACCGTTCTGTTCAAAACCAACACGGTTCACACTTACTACGTGTACGCCATTGGCCACTGCATGGCTCCGCTGAATAGTTTGCCACGCATTATATTGTTCATCATTGGTAGCCTCATCCTGCGAAGTAGCCCAGCCGATCGCAGTAGGATAAAATAAAATCTCGGCACCCATTAATGATGTGATACGTGCAGCTTCCGGATACCACTGATCCCAACAGATCAATACACCGAAAGTGGCATATTTTGTTTTAAATATTTTGTACCCGAGATCGCCGGGAGTAAAATAAAATTTTTCATAAAACGCAGGGTCATCGGGAATATGCATCTTGCGGTATTTTCCAAGATAGGTTCCGTCTGCATCAAGCACCGCAGTTGTATTATGATAAATGCCCTGTGTTCTTTTCTCAAATAAAGAAGCAATGATCACCACATTCAGTTCAGCAGCCAATGCACCCAGCAGATCAGTTGATGCACCGGGTATTGCTTCCGCCAGTTTAAAATTTTCATAATCCTCCACATCGCAGAAGTACAATGATGTGAACAGTTCCTGCAAACAAATAACCTGCGCACCCTTGGCAGCGGCTTCTCTTATCTTTTCAACTGCTTTTGCCAGATTCGCTTCTTTGCTTTCAGTACAGCTCATCTGCACCAATCCAATTTTTACAATTGACATATTGATCTGCTTATTTATTACTTCAATAATTATTAATTACTAACTATTAATTACTAATTAACTATGTTGTCTGCTGGATCAGTGCATCAAAACTTTTAATGCCGATCATTTTTTCTGAATAAAACCCTTCCGCATATTCAACACCAATCCTTTTTCCAAGCATCAATGCCCTTGCTTTCACCGTTTCTAAAAATTGTGAAGAAGAAATATATGTTTGCGGTTCGTTCAGGTCGGGATTGAAGAATTGTGTTCCGTAAGCCAGCACTGATTCCATTTTTTTATCCATGTGCGCTGTAATATCCACCACGAAAGATGGCTGTATGAACCTGTCCTGTATATAATGAAATACATATGCCGGCTTCCAGATATCCTGTGATACTCCTTCGGATTTTGTTTCGATCTTTCTTAATCCTGAAAGAAAAGCAGCATCTGCAACCAGTTTGGCGCTTCTTCCATGATCGGGGTGCCTGTCTTCAAAAGCATTGGCGAGAATGATATCAGGTTGATATTTCCTGATCATTTCGATCACTTTCCGCTGGTGCGTTTCATCATTCTGAAAAAATCCGTCTGCCATTCCAAGGTTCTCACGCACATCAACGCCAATGACCTTAGCCGCTTTCGCTGACTCTGCTTTTCTTGTTTCCACATTGCCCCTTGTTCCCAGTTCTCCTCTCGTAAGATCCACTATACCCGTTTTTTTCCCTTCGGCGATAGCAGCCAGCAATGTGCCGGAACAACCAAGCTCCACATCATCCGGGTGAACGCCAAAAGCAAGTATGTCCAGTTTCATTGATTCAATTTTGATGGGCAAAGGTAATGTTTACAAAACTTTTGCAAACAGGCAGCAAAATATCGTCCATAAAAAAATCCCGCTGCAAAAACAGCGGGATCACTTTCGTATGTTCTGAAAGAAATTAATCTTTCTTGGCGTAACGTTTTTTGAACTTGTCGATACGTCCAGCAGTATCTACCAACATATTCTTACCCGTATAAAAAGGATGAGAAGTATTGGAAATTTCTATTTTAACCAACGGATATTCTTTTCCGTCTTCAAACTGGATGGTTTCTTTGGTGTTGGCTGTAGAGCGGCTCAGGAAAGTGTGGCCATTGCTCATGTCCTTGAACACAACAAAACGATAACTCTCCGGGTGGATACCTTGTTTCATGTTTTTTAGATTTAGGTTGTACGGATTTGGCCGTACGATTATTTTTTTATGGACTGCAAAGGTAAGGCGCAGCAATGGAATTACAAACCGCAAAGGGGTTTAATTAATAATTAGTAGTTAATAATTAGTAATTGGATGACATATGTGCTAAAATTATTAATTATTAACTACTAATTACTAATTGTCCTTTAGCTTTTCATGTTCACAAACTGAAGAGGAATGCCAAAATTGTCCGTCCGGCATTTGGCGATCACTTCCTGGAGGTCGTCGAGCTTTTTGCCGGTTACGCGGATAATATCATCCATAATAGCCACCTGCACTTTGAAGCCCGCATCTTTGATCATCTTCACGATCTTCTTGGCATCATCCTGTTTTAAACCGTTCCTTACACCTACTTCTTTTTTGATCACTTTGCCGCTTGGGTAAGCATCTTTACTGAAATCAAAAGCGCCGGCATCAATTCCCTGTTTCATAGTACGGCTGATCAGCACATCGATCAGCTGCTTCATCTTCATATCGCTTTCTACTTCCAGCAATATTTTATATTCCTTTTTATTCAGTTCAACTGTAACCGGTGAACCGCGGAAATCAAAGCGTGTGCTGATCTCTTTTTTAACTGTGTTGATAGCATTGTCCAGTAACTGGATGTCTACTTCGCTGGCTATATCAAATGATGGCATATACAGGTTTTTGACAAATATAAACAAGCAACCTGATTACGGGAAGGAAAAACAAAGGCCCCGATAGACATCGGGGCCGTACTATATAATGCACATGAGAGAAAATACGTTTTTGATCTACCAAAGTTGCAGGTCTCTCACGAGCTTCTGAAACATTAAAGTATGAGTGGTGTTAAAGAAATGTTAGTGATAACAACCTGCTGTAAAAGCCACATACTGCTGTTGGTTTATGATTTTATTGACTATCGCCTGATTTTACACGACTGGCTTCTTCACCCGCACCGCCTCTTTTTCTTTGTGGTGTATTTACTTTGCCTTTCATGAAACGGTAAGTGAATGAAACATTCAACACCCTTGAATCCTGGTACTGTTGAAAATGCGCATCAATATTGCTGTATTTGCTTTCACCCTGAATGCGTTGGCTCCATAAAAAATCACGTACGCTCAAACGAAGTGAGCCTTTGTTTTTCATTACCTGTTTGCTCAATCCAAAGTTCATTGCGCCGAATGCTTTGATATGGAAGATCCCTTCAACACCCGCAGTTCTGCCAAAGCCACTTAACTCTGCACCCCATCCTTTATTGAACTTGAACTGTTCATTTATATTGGTCATACCTGTTGTTGCACCAATACTAACTGCATCCCCATTAATAATGCCATTGAATTGGTTATTGAACACATTTACATAGATATTGCTTGTCCACCATTTTGTGATCGGAAAAAATGCATTCACTGAAATCCCAAACTGGCGCTGGTTGGCAATATTTGTTTTCTTGATATAGCTTTCATTCTTCGCAGTATTCTGCTCCAGCACATCCTGGATGATATCGGTTGTTTTGGTATAATTCAATGTGGTGGTCAGGAAATTATTATACGTATGCGTCAATTCAATATTATGACTGAACTGCGGCTGCAGGTTCGGGTTTCCCTGCTGATAAGTATACCTGTCAAGGAAAGTAACAAAAGGGTTCATGTCCTGATAATTCGGGCGGCTGATCCTTTTTCCATAATTCAATACATACACATTCTTGACATTGGCCTGGTATTGCAGGTAAACGGTTGGAAACAATTGAACATAGTTTCTTTTGAAATCGATGTTGGTTGTTATTTGATCGCCATCCGAATTGGTTTGTTCCATCCGCAAACCAAATTGGCCGCTGATCTTTTTGCTGATAGTGCTGCTGTAGTTCACATATAGCGCGTTGATATTTTCTTTATACACAAAATGATTGCTTCTGCCAAAATCATGAACCAGCTTACTATTGATCAGGCTGTCATAACCCGCGTTATTGTCCGTCTTTACAAAACTTGATTTGAATCCTGCTTCAAACCTGCCATTTTTTAATGGTTTCAGGTAATCAACTTTGATACTGTATATATCGATATCCTGTGGCAGGTTACCTAACAATGTATCTGGTTTTGATCCTGCCAGGATCCCGCCCGTTGAATTGAAATAACTGTTGGTAACCTGTTGTCCGTTCCCTGATTTATAACTGATATAATCAAGATCCGAAGTGATCTCAGAACCGGTTGTATCAAGTACCTGGCGGATATTGAAATTCGTACTGAAATTTTTCCAGCTTTGATCGTTATCTGATATCGCTTTTGTCTGGCTCAGCAAAACATAATTCGGATCAGCGATATTGATAAAACCGCGGCTACCAAATTGGCTGGTACTGGTGCTTCCGTTCACAACAACACCTAATGTGGTTTTCTTAGAAGCAAAATAATCCATTCCGATTTTACCTGTCCATGATTCATCATGGTTCTTCAGGTTATTCTGCTGATCAAAATTCGATGTAACTGCTTTAGTTGCTGAATCAATAAACTTCCGTTGTATGGTTAGTGTTTGGAAGCGCTCACGGTATGAGTAACTGCCATTGCCAAACAGGTTTATCTTTCCATCGCGATAATTCATATTCACGCTTTCATTTGCTTTGGGATATACACCCTGGCCATAGCCGGCTGTAACGCTACCGTTGTAACCAACCTGCTTATTCTTTTTTGTTTTGATATTGATGATACCCGAATTTCCGGCTGCATCGTATTTTGCGGGAGGGTTTGTCATGATCTCCAGTTGATCCAGTTGGCTGCTCTGCATATTGCGCAGCATATTGGCAAGATCCTGGCCGGATAAATAACTTGGCCTTCCGTCGATAAATACCTGCACACCCGCTTTGCCTTTCAGGCTGATGTTGCCATCTTTATCAATCGAAATACCCGGAGATTTTTCTAAAACTTCCAGTGCGTTGCTTCCTGTATTGGTAACCGAAGCTTCTACATTTACTACCGTTCTGTCGATCTTCTGTTCGATCAACGGTTTTTGTGAAACCACAGTAACAGCGCTCAACTCCTTACTGGCCACTTTTAATTCAATGCTGTTAAGCGAGTGCAAAGGATTTGCAGTTGTGATGTCGAAAGAAGTACTGTAATATTTTGTATGCCCGATCGATTGAACAGCTACTAAATATTTACCTTCTTTTACATTTTCGATCAGAAACTGTCCCGACTTATCAGAGACAGCCAGTTTAACTACTGAAGAATCTTTTGCCCTTAACAAACCGATCGAAGCCGATTCCACTGGTTTTTGTGACGTTGTTATGGTTCCGTTCACTTTTCCATTTGCAGTAGTTTGCGCGTGGCCGACAAAGGAGGTCAGTGCTCCAAAAGCTGTCAGCATTGCCACGATTTTTCTCATTTTTATTAATTTATCGTTATTGTTTATAGTTCCCGTTGTTACTAATTACAGGACAAAACTATGAACTATGCAATACATAGTACATGTTTTTATACTTAACGGTAAATATTCGGGATAAATGGCAAGAAGCTATTGCCGGTGATTTCTGAAAATGAGACGCTTTGAGGAAAAAATTGTTACAATCAAGTCAAAAAAGGCTTCAGAATGGCTCAAAACCCATTTTTAGAAAATCATTGTTTAGCGGGGATTAAGCTTTACTATCATCAAAGTGCCGGCAACAACCAGGATAAGTGAAATGATCTCAGCCTGTGTGGGATGAAAAGGCAAAAATTCATACTTGGTGTTGACCCTGATCTTTTCGATAAAAAAGCGTTCGATGCCATTGAATAAAAGATAGATCCCGAACAGGCGGCCGGGTATCTTTATCCGTTTTCTCAATGACCAGATCACTATGAACAAAATCATACAAATAACAATCTCATAAAAAGGTGTCGGATAAACGGGATATTTCAGTTCATTGCAAAATTGGCCAACACAGCCGGGAATAGGAGTATCATTATCTGCATTTATTACATTATGTGGATAGCGATATGCCCACATCCAATCAGGCAACCAACCGAATGGTTTGGGGTGAAGGTTCACAATTCCCCAATCGCCATCACCGCTTACCTGGCATCCGATTCGCCCAGCTGCATACGCAAACATCATTGTTGGAGCCATGGCATCAAGCAAATGAACAATGCTGATCTTTTTATTTTTCGCATACAAAAGAACAGCAACCCCGGCGCAGATCAATCCACCATAAAAAGTTAAACCGCTGAAAGAAACAAGCGATCCAACAGGATCTTTAACGAAATCACCCCAGTTCTCGAGGTTGTGAAAGATTTTTGCACCGATAAACCCAAATACTGCTGCACAGATAACAATGTCTCCTACCCTGTCCTGAGGCCATATGCGCACAGTTCTTGTTTCAGGCTTATCAAGTTTCTGTTTGTCCTTTTCCCACCATTTCATTCCACCGAAAAGCAGGCCCAGTAGCAATCCTGCAATAAGGTTGCCTTTTGTTGAAAGGATGTACGACTGTGGATCATTCAAAGCATCGCTGATCGTGAATGCCCCGATTACTTTATATCCAAACAAGAAACCGATCAGGAAATTGATCAGTAACTCCGTTATACTTGCTTTAGCCCCGATAACAATGTTTTCTTCTGTATGCAGAAATAAACCCTGTTGTTGTTTTCTGCGCAATTCAAGTGTTAATATCCATGCAGATAAAATAAAAGAAAGTGCAACAAAAAATCCGAAAGTGTTCACGAGTTTTAATCCCGACCATTCAATACCAAAGAGATCTTTAAAAGCGTAGTATAAATTGGGGTACATGTACGGTAATGTCTAAAGTATCAATAACAAAAATGTGATGCAATGTTACTCAGAAATACTGATACTTATCCTATCAGCATACCGAATGAGGGATGAACCCGGGATGTAAAAAAAGCAAGGCCCCACATTTCGTGGAGCCTGTACTTACTAACCCATCTATGAACAAAACTAAGTGAAAATTAATTACAGAACTCATCAAACACAGAAATAAGATGTTGTGCGATCACCTGCGCCGGGCGGCCTTCGATCTGGTGGCGCTCTACCATGCTGACCAATTGACCGTCTTTAAACAGCGCAATCGCCGGTGATGATGGCGGGTAAGGCAATAAATGTGCGCGAACCTGGTTCACAGCTTCAATATCAAATCCGGCGAAACTGGTTGTGAGCCTGTCCGGACGTTTACCCGCATTTTGTACGGCCATCAAAACGCCTGGCCTGCAAGTGCCTGCTGCACAGCCACATACAGAATTTATGACTACTAAAGTGGTCCCCTTTTGGCTTAAGGTCTGATCCACTTCCTGGGCAGATACAAGTTCGTCAAAACCTCCATCTGTTAACTCTGCTTTCATTGGTAAAACAATTTCTGCTGGATACATATGCTTATCTCCTCTTTTAATTTATGCAAAAATACGACAAAAGTTGAAACATTAAAAGTATACACAAAACAGGACAGTATGGCGTAAAGAGATAGCAGACAAATGACAACATGGCTTTTAAATACTTTGAAAAAGACATTTTGCGAGCAATCCATGTTCAAAAATCAGTCGGTATATGATTTGAACAGTTGAAAGCGAATTCAAAATTTAAAAACAAACAAATAATTTATGACACACGTAAAAAACAACCAGGTTTATTTCGGCAATTTATTTGACGAATTGGTTAACCAGTTTCCGGTAAGCTGGGGTAAAGATGTACAGAACAGTTTTAGTACGGTTCCGGCAAACATTCATGAAACAAAAGATGGTTATCATGTTGAACTAAGTGCACCCGGCCGCAACAAAGAAGATTTTAAGGTAAATGTAGAAAATAGCCTGCTTACGATCAGTTTTGAAAAGAAAGAAGAAACTGAGAACAAGGATTACAAAACGATCCGCAAGGAATTTAACTACAAAAGCTTCAAACGCAGTTTTAATGTTAATGAAAAGATCAACACTGCAGGTATACAGGCGAAATATGAAAATGGTGTATTGAAATTATACCTGCCTAAAAAAGATGAAGTGACCGTTACGCCTCAACAAATCGCAATTAACTAAGCGATCAGTAAAATATAATAAGCATACTGTTTTCATAGCAGTTGGTTTTGGTTTACACCCCGTGTTTCTACACGGGGTTTCTTTTTTGTAATTATTTGATCCAACCAGGTAATATTTTCCTACAAATGATTACTTATGCAAAAAGATCCCTGATGAAAAGAGTGTTTTGTTTTTTCTTCCTGTTGTTTTCATGTACCACAACAATATTGGCACAAAATGTAAGGTCGTCGCTGTTATGGGAGATCAGTGGAAACGGGTTAGCACATCCCTCCTATCTTTTTGGCACTTTTCATATTATGTGCAAAGGTGATTTCAGTGTTTCGGGTGTATTGGAAAATAAACTTAAAAGCACCGGGCAGTTCTATGGAGAGATAGATCTTGATGATCCGAATCTTCAAACAAAAATGATGATGAAAATGATGATGCAGGGAAAGACACTGCAATCATTGATGACAGAATCAGATTACCAGGACATGAGTACAAAATTTCAAAGTATCACAGGGATGTCAATGGCCATGCTGAATAATTTCAAACCATTTGTTCCATTGAGTTTGCTGACGATCAAAACAGTGAATTGTGTTGAACAGGTTCAGCCGGAAACCGAATTGGTGAAAATGGCCAAAGAAAATCACCTCAGCATTCATGGGCTCGAGACAGCGGATGACCAGATTGAAGTGATCGATAAAGAACCATTGGATTCGCAGATCAAAGAATTAAAACAGATCGTATCGGGGTTTGACAGCGTGAAAAATGTGATGTCCAGACTGCTGGCTGTTTATAAACTGAGAAATATTGATACGCTTTATTCTTTTATGAAATCAACAGGCGCCAGTGAAGATTTTGAAACGGAGTTACTGGATAAACGAAATAAAAAATGGATACCCGTTATACAAAAAGCGATTGCGGAAAAACCTACCTTCTTTGCAGTGGGCGCCGGGCATCTTGGCGGACCGGAAGGTGTGATCGGTTTGTTACGAAAGCAGGGATATAAACTCACCCCGCTCATGTTCTAATTTACAAAATGGCATCAGAGAAGGAATTTATATCATTACTTAACCAGCATCAGAAAATTGTATACAAGGTTTGTAACCTGTATATGGATTCGTATGCCGACCGTGAAGACCTTTTCCAGGAAATTACTTTGCAGGCATGGAAAGCGTATGGAAGTTTCAGGGGCGATGCAAAATTTTCTACCTGGTTATATCGTGTGGCATTGAATACTGCGATCACTTTTTTCAGGAAGGAAAAGCGGAAACCGGATATTTATTCAACCGATTGTGTACCCGATCAAACAGAAGAATTGTATGATCCTGTTGAAGAGCAGGTGAGAGCCATGTATGCAGCCATCGGTAATCTGTCAAAGATCGATAAAGCCATTGTGATGTTGTATCTGGAAGATTATAGTTATATCGAGATCGGAGAAACGATCGGCATTACGCCGAATAATGTGGCAGTGAAAATGAACCGTATCAAAACAAAACTGAAAGAAGAAACACAAAGGAATAACCCCAATCTATAAATATGGTGACCATGGAACTCGACGAACTAAAATATCAACTTAAAAACAAACTGGCCGATCATGCCGGAAGATCGGATGCTGATATTGCTGCGCTCTTAACAAAAAAAACAAGTTCAGTGATCGGTAAACTAAAAAGAAGTTTATGGATAGAGATCATTTGCAGCATTCTTGTGATCATTGTATTCGGATATATCGGCATTACCAGTAATTATCAATCGTATAGAATATACTTTTCAGTTTTTACTGTTCTTTCTTTTGGTTTTCTTTTATTGCTCATCTATTTATTTAAACGGATCGTCCGGCTAAGCAGTACATCGCTGCCTGTAAAAAATAACCTCCAGACCATTGTTACTGTTATCGAAGAATTTACAAAACGTTATTTCCAGTTTACAATGGCATTGATACCTGTTTGTTTTGCATTTATCCTTATCCTTTTATATTACGATAAACAGGTTGTGCCATCAGCAGGCGTCCATCTTGCCAGGAAATCACTTTTTGTTGGCGTATACATAATACTGCTATCCGTTTTTGCATATAAGTTCACGCGATGGTATTTAAAAAAACTATATGCAAATTATGTAGCACAGTTAAAGGAATGTATCAGCGATCTTGCAGAATAAAGTATCAGTCACATCCTTTTGTTTCACGGGTATCGATCATATACTGTATTCGCCATTGGCCAAAACTGCGTACGATCTGGAAGGAGGCTATGCCGCAAAAAACAACAGATCCGTT
>Ga0206949_1159_pt1 | contig 24592 bp, 22 predicted proteins | sample Alteio_BWOrgHeat_40_FD_153240 | JGI IMG/M metagenome (GOLD analysis project Ga0206949, IMG submission 153240) | Enriched cells from forest soil in Barre Woods Harvard Forest LTER site, Petersham, Massachusetts, United States -... | ecosystem: Environmental > Terrestrial > Soil > Temperate forest >...
TGTTATTGCACAACAATTTATTGCTCACATTGCAATTGATAATCAATGTATTAACTTACTTTTATTGCACATTATTGCTCACTTTTGAAAAAAGTGGGCTACTTTTCAATTGAATTGCCTCGTCCTGATTTTGGTTGACCAAGTGTACAAAAACTGAACACTTTCTGCACACGCTAATTAGCGCTATATTACACCCTGGTTGGTTAATACTGATTTTTGGTTACGGCGGTAAAGATGCCAAGCTGATGCTCTAAACCTAACTAATGCTTGTAATGATTGCTTTAATGGAGTACAAAGATCGGGCAGGGGTTTGTGAAAAGGAGTTAATGGAAAATATATTTATTGGGTGTAAGTGATAACTATTGTTTGGTTAGTGGGATTGAAAATCCCAATCCATATCATACAGGATTAAAAATCCTGCACAGCGGGTATTAATGGTTGCAAACACGCACCAATAGGCCTGTACCCGCTTGGAAATATGTTTAAAAATCAGCAAATGGCACCCTCTTGTTTTATTTCTCCTTTTTCATAGAGCATAGCAGTGCATAAGCAGTTTTTTCTTCCTTTACTCATTAATATATGGGAATTAACGCATGATTTGCAACCCTCCCAGAAGGCATCATCAGCCGGGAGTTCTGAATAAGTTACGGGTTGAAAACCCAATTCATGATTCATTTTCATTACCGCAAGGCCGGTGGTCAAACTAAATATTTTAGCCTCCGGGTATTTTTGGCGGCTCAGCTCAAATATCCTTCTCTTGATTTTCTTTGCGACACCTGTTTTTCTGAATTCAGGAGCGACTATCAAACCTGAGTTAGATACAAATTCACCGTTCGCCCAGGCAGAAATATATGAAAATCCGGCCCATTTGCCATCGGCTGTAAACGCAATAACCGCTTCGCCTTGTTTCATTTTCATTTGTATGGATTGTGGAGAACGTTTTGAGATTCCGGTTCCGCGAGCAATTGCCGACGACAACATTTCTTCACAGATCTGTTCTGCCCAGAATATGTGGCTGATGGTTGCCACCTCAACTATGAATTCCGGTGCCAGATTAGTAACGCCATTCTTAAATGATGATGTTGTACTACCAGGAATAGATCCCAATATCAAAAACCTACTATCTGAATAATTAATTCTACTTTGTCGGGCCTTCATTTTATTTTTTTAATTGTATTGTTATATTTATATCCCCGGCTTTAATACCTGGTGCATGTATAAAGAATATAGTGAACCGGGAATTAATCCCAGGATCAAGCCAATTTCTTTATTATTCCTACACAAGAGGCGTGAAAATGCGTATACAAAAACATTTTCCACAGCATTCCTTACAAGGCCATTACCCTTGGCATACAGTTTGTCTGCCACCTGGAAACAACGTTTCACAACTTTATAATTGTGCGCTTCAATATTTTTTTCGGTAAATTCGCTAAGCGTGCACATTAACTTGTATGCGCTGTCTTTCTTACAGAGCAATAATTCCCCGGCTATCTCTGGCAAAGCATCCTCTAAGTACATTGGAATTTCGAGTTGGTTGATCATTCTGCAGTCCGTTTGCATTGTATATGCCAATTGCGTGCCAGTTTCAGCAAAGTATGCCATAATATCATGAAACCCTTTTGGGTAAAGGGTTTTACGACACTGCCGTCATTATATAAAATAACAAACCTTCCCAAAATGAGAAGGTTTATTATCGGATTGAGATGAATTTAGTTTAGATGTTGTAATTGCAATCTCATTATGCTAACTCAATTATCTCACGTTACATAATATGGCTTCAAAAGCCGTCTTATTGCCAGCTATGGCGAGGTTGACCCTTTAAATTATACCTTTGCATTCTCGTCATGAAACGCATAGCCGACTTATACCGAAACGCTTTTGGCGGCCTCAGCGCGGCTACGTGGTGGCTATCGCTGGTGATGCTGGTGAACCGCAGCGGCACCATGGTGATCCCCTTCATGACGCTATACCTTACGCAGACCCTCCACTACACTATAGGCCGTGCAGGACTGGTGATGGGCGTGTTTGGTATGGGGGCTGTATGTGGCGGCTTCCTGGGTGGACGCCTCACAGATAAGCTCGGGTTTTACAATGTGCAACTTGGCGCATTGCTGTGCGGCGGTATTATGTTCCTGGTGCTGGGGCAGGCCGACAGTTTCCCGCTCATTTGTGTTTGTGCCTTTGTGCTGGCTACGCTTAACGATTCGTTTCGCCCGGCAAATGCCACTGCCATAGCGCAATACAGCAAGGAGGAGAATCGCACACGCTCTTATTCGCTCAACAGACTGGCGATCAACCTGGGCTGGGCAGTAGGCGGCGCGGTGGGTGGCGTTATTGCCTCGCACAATTACCACATGATCTTCTGGGTAGATGGTATTACCAACATAGCCGCAGCCATATTGCTGCGATTGGTACTGTCGCCCCGCAGAAACCCGCATACGCCAGCGCACAAGGCGCCGCAGGAACAGAAAGCGCCATCGGCTTATGCCGACCGTATGTACATGGTATTCATAGGGCTGGTGGTGATGTTCGGCATTTCGTTCTTCCAGATATTCTCTACCCTGCCGGTCTATTATCACGATGGCCTGCACCTCACGCCATTCTTCATTGGCGTGATCATGGCGCTCAATGGCGGGCTGATAGCACTGTTCGAGATGGCTCTGGTCTTCAGGCTGGAATCTGAGCGGAAGAACCTCACCTTTATTATGTATGGCTGCCTGCTGGTGGGCTTGTCGTTCGTGGTGTTCAATGTGCTGCCCGGTGAAAAAAGTATTGCCGTGCTGGCAGCGGTGATCGTTACCGGTGGTGAGATGCTGTCTATGCCCTTCATGAATTCGTTTTGGGTTGTGCGAACGGTGCCCGGCAACCGGGGCCAGTATGCAGGGCTATACACATCGGCCTGGTCTATAGCCCAGATAACAGGGCCGGCAGCAGGTGCGCAGATAGCGCAGTGGCTGGGCTTTCATACGCTGTGGTGGTGCGTGGCTGTGGTGAGCATTGCTACCTCGCTTGGTTTCAGGTGGATAAGAGCGAAGGAAGCCGGCATAACAGTTGCATGAAGCGCCGCCTTTTTAAGCGCGTTAACATCTAAATTGCAAATTATATATTGTTGTATGATTGTAATACATTAGTACCTGAATTACCTTTAGCTCCATCACTCATTACTTACTCACACACACAACTCAACAATGAACAAGACCATATTAGTATTAGGCGGAGACGGTTATTATGGCTGGCCACTGGCTATGAAAGTAGCCGTGAAATACCCCGACCATAAGGTCATTATCATGGATAATGAATGGCGGAGGAACATAGTGAAAAGCTATGGCTTCCAGACGCTGATACCCATTGCCAAACCCACGGAGCGGCTGGTGGCCTTCAATCTCATTCACGGGCAGGATAACCTGCACTACATACGTATGGACGTGAACAGCGACCGGCTTGATGATGTAATAAAGCACGAGAAGCCGCATACCATCTTTCACCTGGCGCAGCAATGTTCTGCGCCTTACTCCATGAAGGGTGTAGAAGAAGCGCTGTTCACGGTGAAGAATAATGAGTCGGGCAATATGCGGTTGCTGTGGGCCGTGCGCAGGCATGTGCCGGAAGCGCACATCATAAAGCTGGGCTCGTTTGGTGAGTACGCGCAGGGCGGTATAGATATAGCAGAGGGCTATTTCTTCCCGCGCCATAAAGGTATAGAGGCTACCAAGCCTATGCCCTACCCGCGTGAGGCCGATGATATCTACCACATCTCCAAGATCAACGACACCAACTACGTGGCTATGGCATGCCGTGTATGGAACCTACGTATCACTGACGTGATGCAGTCTACCATATTCGGTTTCCTTACCGAGGAAATGGCAGGCTGCGAAGCATTGTATACCCGCTGTGATTACGACCATATATTTGGTACCGTGGTGAACCGCTTCCTGACACAGACGGTGCAGGGACACCCACTGACCGTGTATGGCAAGGGCAACCAGCGTACCGGCCTTATGGCGCTTAAAGACTCTGTGAACTCATTAGTCTCCTTCATAGGCAACCGCGCCGACCCCGGAACGCACAAAGTAGTGAACCATGTTACGGAGACCAACTTCTCTATCAATGAGTTGGCAGCTTCCATAAAAACCATAGCGCGTGAAGAAGGCTACGATGTGAGCGTCATTCGCACGCATGATCCCCGCTCTGAACAGTCTGACACCAAGGCGGAGTATGGTATAGACACCGACTATAGCGGCCACGATACCCTGCACTCGCCTTTCGCAGAAGTGACCAAGGAAATGCTGCGCATTATAGAGCGGTTCAAAAACAATATATCAGACAGCCTCTTCATACCCAGTATCAAGTGGGCAGATGATATTACCGATGGTGTGAAACAGCCGGTGAAATTTGAGAAGAACAATATTACCGATGAAGTATACTGGGACCTGTTCCGGGAGCAGCATTTTCATACAGACCGCATTAACCTAAACCCTGGCACCCTGGGTACTACATCGGTATCTGTGAAGAAGAGCAGGAACAACCAGCACCCAACAAAGGACCCCGAGGGCTTCCCGCTGGGCAGCTACGAGAGCGGCCGTAAGAGCCTTGCGGATATCAGTGAGCTCTGCATGGAGTTGTGGCCGTCAGAAGGTTACCGCCTCACGGTGACGCACAGTACCTCACAGACCATGAACCTGCTGGCATTGTCTATGCTCCGTAAGCTGCACAATGTGTCAGGCAACAAACCGCCCTACAAGGTATTCACCACCACTCATGAACATGAGGGCGGCATAGGCTGCTTTCACCACCTGCCTGAATTCGACATTCATTATATAGAGGATGATGTGCTGGCCGATGAAGTAGCCATGACCAACTGGCTGATGGAACTGCAGCCGGAGATCGCTTTCTTCTCGCATGTGTATTACGATACGGGCAACCTGGCCCCGGTAGAAAAGTGGAGCCGGCTGGTGCGCAAGACAGTGCCAGGCTGTAAGATCATTATAGATGTGGCGCAGTCCCTGGGCCTCTATGACCTTCCCTTTGGCGATGGCGATGCAATACTGGGCAGCACGCACAAGTGGCTTTTTGGCCCACACGGCGGCGGACTGATGTGGATGCGTATAGATTTCCAGGAGTGGATAGAAGCCATGTACTGGAGCGGGCATGGCCTGTCGCACACACCGGTCAATGAATCTATAAGTATACCCGGCGGCCAGGATTTCAGATTGTATCCGGCCATCACGGAGGCTTTGAGATTCTTTAAGGAGGCAGGTAAGGCCAATGTACTCGAAAGGTCACGGTACCTCGGCGCCACTTTCCAGGAGAAGCTTGATGAGTTGTTCTCATTAAGAGGCATCGCTCATGTATTCCTAAACGAGGATAACGCCTCACCAGTGATCACACTTGCATTCACGGATTACGATCCTTATTACTTATACAAGTACCTCAATGAGCAGCAGGTGCACATTAAATGCATCAAGGAGCATAAAATAAATGGCGTCATTCACCACATTCTCCGGTTCGGTATACCTTACTATGAGAACGGTGAACGACTGAATTACGCACTAAACGAAATAGGGAAATACCTGGCAAAGACCACTGTACGGGTTGTGTAACAAGATAAACGGAGATAAGCTGAAACTATCAGCTTATCTCCGTTTATATATTTCGGTCCATGCCATGTCATCGGCATATCGGTAAACCATGTGAAAAGAAGTGTCTTTGCTGACTTCGGCATACCGGTAATCATGGTCTATATCATTGAACACCACAAAGATGGTAGCAGGGTCTACCCCCCACTTCACTTGCCCGAAATATTGTGGTCCGCGCAAGTATCCTGTTGCAGGATCAGTAAGGTGTTCACGTGTGAGGAATGAGCCGCACGCAATTGGCTTGTTGTATGCGTCTTCATGTTCCAGGAAGTCAACTTCCTTTTGCTGCACATTCATGGCTGCGAAAGCTCCCGGCTCAAAGTCGCTGAGGTTTCGGTCTGTTTTAAAGGAGAAGTAACTGATGGTCAGTATGAGTAAGAGTACCGGGTAGTATAGATACGAGGACGTTCGCTCAACGAATTTTTCGATGATAACGCCAAGGATAAAGAATAGCGGAATGATGGAGGCAAGCAAATACCGGTATATGAATACGCTCATTGATGAGAAGCATAAGAAAAGGAATACAAACGCCGCAGACAAAACAATAAATGACTCCTGCCGTTTGTCATTATATATTTTTAGTTTCCGTAGCAGATAGCCCATGTATACGATAGCCGCAATGAACAGGGCAAGCAAAATAAAGCTGAATTTTATATCGCCGCCCCGCCTGTCATCCACCAGTAGATAGATGATTGCAGCCGGAATAAATGGGGCCAGGTACCTTACATCCCGGTTACGGGCTGCGGCAAGCAGTGATATAAACAGCAGTAGTAAAAAGTAATACTGCTTTGATACGAGGTCGAAGGACGCGCGGATGCAGTTCATCCTGAAGCCAGACCAGATACTGTACCAGTCATGTTTAATATAGTCGTTATGCAGCGGAAAAATGTACCACCCCATCTCGTGTTTCTGCACCAGGAAAAATGCGGCGGCCAGCAGGCATGGGATGACAACGGATAGCAATCGGCAAATCCGATCACGACGTTTTTCACTATTAGTGAATAAACCTATTACTGCATCTATTCCTAAAACGACGCCTAATACTAACCCACTCTCCTTGGTATAAAAAGCAGCGGTGAGGCACAAAGCAGTCGGCACATACTTCCTGTTTACATAACAGACCAGGCTAATAAAACACAGAAATGCCAGTGGTATCTCCAGCAGTACGAAAGCAGACTGAATGAAAAAGATCATCAATGTGGCTATCAATAATAGAACGAGCAGCGCCACCTGCCTGTTATACATGCGGAGGCCCGTTTCATAAATGGCAGCAAGGAACAGTACGGAGGTACATAATGAGAATGAGTGCATGGCCATATGAGACGTGCCGAAGATATTCATCCATGTAACGGCTGCAGCATGAAATAAGAGCGGGTGGCCGCGCGACAATTCAGGATCAATAGCAGAGGGCATCAGGCTTGCTCCGTGCGCATACATCGCCCTGATAGCGGCGGCATACGGAAAGCCTTCGTCCCAGCAGTAGGGGTAACTGAGGTGTGGTATTTTGCATATAATGAATATTACCAACACCAGGAACAGCGCCCATCTGTCCTTGATAAAATCTATCATAGACGGCTAATATACGCAAACAATTAACGTGCTACCTGGCACCAAACAACATGCTGCCGATGCGCACCATAGTGCTGCCCTCTTCAATGGCTATCGTGTAGTCGGCACTCATGCCCATGGAGCAGGTAGTAAATGACGGGTTGCGGCTGAAGGTGGTTTGTTTAAGGAGTGTGAACAGATCTCGTAGCCGGCGAAATTCGGTACGCACCTGGGCCTGGTCATCTGTGTTTGTAGCCATGCCCATCAGGCCACAGATACGCACATTTGCCAGTGGGGTTGACTGCTCGCCAAACTGTTGCATGATCTCCTGTTCGCTTAGCCCGAACTTGGTATCTTCTGCGGCAATATGCACCTGGAGCAATACATCAATGGTCCGGTTATTTTTTAGTGCCTGTTTATCGATCTCTGCCAGCAGTTTGAAACTATCTACAGCGTGTATGAGGTGCACGAACTGGGCGATGAACTTCACCTTATTCCCCTGCAGGTGGCCTATATAATGCCATTGAATATCAGCGGGTAATGCAGCTTGTTTCTCCACCAACTCCTGCACGTAATTTTCGCCGAACGCGCGCTGGCCAGCCTGGTAGAGCTCAAGAATGTCACCGACAGGTTTGGTCTTTGACACTGCTACAAGCGCGACTCCTTCCGCTGCAAATTCTTCGGTTAGTTTTTTCCAGACTGCTATGTTTACCATTGCTACGTATTATCAGTACTGCTCTTGTTCGTTAGGGAAGTCTTTATCCTTGATATCCTTGATGTACCGTTTAGTGGCGTCAGATATGTCCTCGTAAAGGTTAAGGTAACGGCGCAGGAAACGGGGTGAGAAGTCTTTGGTAATGCCCAGCATATCATGCATTACCAGCACCTGCCCATCCACATGCGGGCCGGCGCCTATACCTATTACCGGTATCTTTACTTGCGCAGATACTTCAGCGGCTAATTTCGCGGGTATCTTCTCCAGTACCAGTGAGAAACAGCCGGCCGCCTCGAGCAGGTTAGCATTGTGCAGCAGTATCTCTGCTTCTTCCTCTTCTTTGGCACGCACGGCATAGGTACCAAATTTGTATATCGATTGCGGGGTAAGGCCGAGGTGACCCATGACCGGTACGCCTGCCCCTGTAATACGCTTTATAGAATCGCAGACCTCTTCGCCACCCTCCAGCTTTATACCATGCGCACCTGATTCTTTCATGATACGGATGGATGAATTGAGGGCTTCTTTACTATTGCCCTGGTACGAGCCGAAAGGCAGGTCGATGATGACCAGGCAACGCTGACAGGCACGTATCACACTTTGGGCATGATAGATCATCTGATCGAGGGTGATGGGCAAGGTGGTCTCATGACCTGCCATTACATTGGATGCTGAATCGCCGACCAATATCACATCAATGCCGGCATCATCAAAGATGCGCGCCATGGAAAAGTCGTAAGCAGTAAGCATACTGATCTTTTCGCCGTGTTGTTTCATCCACTGCAGCGTATTGGTGGTAACGCGTTTTATTTCTCCGTGTGTTGACATAAGTTACAAAGTCCTGAGGCGCCTCCCGACAATGTATGGCATGAAGGAAAACTAACCGTTAAGATGATCTTATAAGGTGTAAAAGTACAAACAAAAAGCAGAAACAGCGAACAGGTGATCTTACACAAATATCCTGCCGGCCATCTGCCAGGCAGTAGCAAAAGCATGCCTGTTGAGCTGAAGCGGTATATTATTCAGATCGCACCAGCCTACGAGGTTCTCGGTAGCAATGTTGCCCACCAGCTCGTCTTCTGCCATAGGACATCCACCGATGCCTTTCATGGCGCTATCGAAGCGCATACAGCCGGCATTGTAGGCGGCATGTATCTTTTCCTCCCATTTGTCGGGGGTAGAATGGAAATGCGCGCCGATATTAACGTTTTTAAATTCAGGAAGAAGCTGATCAAATATACGGGTAATATTGTGGGGTTCGGCAACGCCAACGGTATCAGACATGGCTATAGTTCTGATACCTAGCTGAGTCAGTCTCCTCACCCAATTGATAGCCACATCGGCGGTATAGGCGTCTCCGTAGGGATTACCAAAGCCCATGGATATATATATAACCAGTTCTTTGTTCTTAGCGGCACACAAATTCTGTATCTCCTCTACCTGAACGAGCGATTGCGCGATGGTCTTATTGGTATTGCGCAACTGAAACGTCTCTGAAATGGAGAACGGGAAGCCCAGGTAAGTTATCTCATCATACTGAACGGCGTCTTCGGCGCCGCGTGTGTTGGCAATAATGGCCAGCAGTTTGGTATGCGTATCCCCCATATCCAGGCCGGGAATGACCAATTTGGTATCTGCCAGTTGTGGAATTGCTTTCGCAGAAACAAACGAGCCAAAATCCAGCACATCAAAACCTACTTTGAGCAATGCATTGAGATACTGAATCTTTTCAGCGGTAGGGATAAAAAGCTCCCAGCCCTGCATGGCATCGCGGGGGCATTCGATCAGCTGCATTTGTTTTGTTTCTCCAGGCATACATGGTGTTATGAACGGGGTCCCAAATTATTCATCATTCCTGTTATCCCAAAATAGCCGCAAGCGTATTGCTGGTGAGCGGCTTATTCAGGAATTGTTTTACCGACGCGTAATTCTGCAATTTGTATATATCATTCTCGTTGATAGACGATGATATTACGTAAAGGGTGTAATGCTTAATAACTGATGGCGGTAATTTTTCAAATGCTTCAACAAATTCAAAACCATTCATGACCGGCATTTGGATATCCACCAGAACGATGGTACGAGTATGCTCATCATGCGGGGGCGTTTTGGCAATATATTCGATTGCTTCTGTAGCTTGCAAAAATGTCGTAACCGACTCACATTTCCCTGTATTCCTAATAATTTTATCGGCAATAAAACAATCCAGTTTACTGTCGTCAATAATAATAAAATGTAGCTTTTTAGCTTGCGTCATTTGGCTTCCCTGGGATGATTACTTTAAAAACAGTTCCTTCGTTTACAACAGAGCTTACGTCGATAGTTCCATTAAGTTTATTCAGTGCGTCCTTTACATTGTATAGTCCGAAGCCCGACCCTGTTTCTTCAGACGTAGCCCGATAGAACATATCAAATACGCGGGGAATATGGCTTTCTTCGATACCGATACCATTGTCTTTTACGATGAGAGTGGCCTCATTATTTTTAACTTCAACATTTACTTCAACAAATTTATTCTCGGCTTTCCTTCTCTGGTATTTAAAGGCGTTTGACAAAAGATTGTTCAAAATTATTTTAATAGCAATTTCATCACAGAGGAAAACTTCGTTTTGAACAACATTGAACGAAAATTTCACCTTATCCATTTTACCGCCGATATTGAAGAACGCACCAACGTCTGAGACCACCTTGGTAAAATCTACCTCTTCAAAGATGAGCTCCATTCTTTTCAGGTTGTAGTATTCATGCATGTTCTTAATAAACTCATCCAGTTTTTTCACAGCGGCATCCATCATATCCAGTATCTCCCGGATCTCGACGATACTATCCATGCTTTTAGATATCTCGAGCGCTCCAATAACGCTGAGCAATGGCCCCCTCATATCATGCGTGACGCTGTATGCGAATTTGCCCAGCTCGTCATAGGCCGATTGAAGTTCTTTATTTTTAATAGCGAGCATAGAAGTGGTAATGTAAAATTTGTTACCCTCTTCTATTGCCGATTTAATATCTACATCGGTCCACGGCTTCTTTATGTAGCGAAAAATATGGCCCTTATTAATAGCATCAATCACAGACTCCAGATCGGCATAGCCGGTGAGCAGAATACGTACCGGAGCCGGGTATAACGCGCATGCCTCTTCGAAAAACTCGACGCCTGTTTTGTCGGGCATTCTCTGATCGCACAAGATGACCCTAATATCAGGGTTTGCTTTTAATTGTTCGAAAGCTTTATTCGTATCTTGTGCAATAAGAATAGTATAGTCGAATCTGAACGTCGCTTTGAAGCTATTCAGATTGTTCTGTTCGTCGTCTATATATAAGACTTTTATTTTCTCAAATGCATTCAACACTATGTTATTTATGAGTTAAAGGTAGCTTAATTATGAATTCAGTGCCTACTCCCATCTCAGAATTTATTTTTATTTCTCCGTTATGCTTGCTAATTGTATTATAAGCAATTGACATGCCTAAGCCGGTACCTTCACCCACATCTTTGGTAGTAAAGAAGGGCTCAAATAACCGTTTTTTAGTATTATCGTCCATACCAGTACCGTTATCAGCAATGCTAATATACACAGAATCCTCATCAGCCGATGTAGCAATAGTGATCAATCCTCCGTCCTTTTCGCCAAATTTCTTTTTGATGGCAAATGTTCCATTAGATATAATATTTAGGAATACCTGATTCAGCTTGCCCGGATAACACTCTACAAGCGGAATATTGGCGTAGTCCTTTTTCACCTTGATGTGCGCGCCCAGCAAATTGTTTGAGATAATGAGTGTAGATTCTAATCCTTCATTAAGATCGGCTTTCTTGAGATCATCTTCATCCAGACGAGAGAAGATGCGTAAGCCTTTTACAATTTCGGCAGTGCGGGTAGCACCTTCACCGATGCCGTCCAGCAATTGTTCGATCTCTATTTTCAGATAATCGTAATCGATGTCTGTTTTATAATCTTCGATCATCTTCTGCTTTTCCGCCACAGTTTTATTCTCCGCCACTATCTTCTCCATTGCGTCAACAGTATCGAGCAGGATCAGCACATCCCGGTTAAGCGGTTTTATATTTGAGGTTACAAAATTGATCGGGTTATTGATCTCGTGGGCAATGCCGGCAGTAAGCTGACCGAGTGACGCCATTTTTTCAGATTCTACCAACTGCGATTCGGCCTCTTTCAATTCTATCATCGCCTTGCTGAGGTCGTCATTAGATAATTTCAGTTCGTGAGTACGCTCCGTAACTTTATGCTCCAGGATCACATTCTGCTCCCGCACAATACGCTCATTTTCCTGTAAGGCCAGCAGTGTTTGCGCCTGCGATTCTTCCTTCTCCTTCCGGAAGATATTGATCTTATCGGCCAGGGCAAATGACAGTAATACAGCCTCAATACTGGACCCTATCAGCAAAAGGAAAGACGTAAACGTATTGTACGGAAATACACCGGCATCCTTCATAACAAACAGGATAACGGTAACGAGGAACAAAGTCCAGGCCAGGAGGAAGAAGCCTGCTGACCGATGTTTTTTCTTATAGAGCCATGCGGCAACAAACAATACATAAAACGACCCCAGGCCAGCGGTAATATCAATGACGAGATAACTGGCGGCAGTCTTGCCAATAAAAACAAGTAAAAGACTAATAACATCACCGGCAATGATCACATTGAGCGGGACATTGAGCTTTGGCGCAAATTTTTTGGTCTGCAGGAATGCCTGCACGAAAAATATGGTAGACATGCCGGACATGGCCCCTGAAATATTGACCATATTCCTCACCATCCACATGCTTTCGCCCCAGAGAAACCGGCTACCATATCCCTGCAACGCTAACTGGGTAACTGTAACCCAGAAAATATAGTGTACGTAAGCGAGATAACTTTTGTCCCTGACAGAGAAATACACGAAAATGTTGTACAACAAGATGACCAGCATGATGCCAAAAAATATACCGGTGAGTATATCAATGTTGGAGAGGCTATCGAGAACAGACTTGGGCGAATTTAACGATAACGGCACCAGCGCCTGCTTGCTGCAACGCACCTTTAAAAAACATTCTGCGGTGTCGCCGGGAGGAAGGAAAATATCAAAAATATAATCCTGGTGGTTGTATGTGCGGTCCTGTGTACGGGTAGTTTCCAGCAGCATACTACTATCTACCCTACCCGTTTTAAAAATGGTGTACAGCCCAACTTCATCAAGAATCGGATAGGCCACATTAAGCACTATCTTATTTTCGGTGGACGTATTTACTATTTTAAACCGCAGCCAACTGGTATTTGGAGTAATGCCGAGGTTGATCACATCCTTATCGCACGGAGCGAACCGGGAGGGTGTATTTCTAACTTCGCTGAAACTAAGTGACGCGCTTGTATCAGCAAACAAGGAAAGTTGTTTACCAACATATTTACCAACGATAGCAGGACTAAAAGAAATGGGGGATTGACAATATGCGATACTATTCAGACAAAACAGCAGAATTATCAATAGAAATTTACGCATCCTTTATCAAATTTTTAATGATCCCCGAAGCATACCATGCATCTAAATTAGCTATTTCGAGGTGGAAGTCAAGTTCTATTTCTTTACCTCTCAATAATTCTTTCCGTACCTGCTGAAGGTTTGTCCTCAAACTCATTATTTTTTCGCGTTCCTCTTCATCTGCCAGCTTAAGCGTTTTTACATCATCGAGGATCATGGCCGTAGCCACAAGGTCTAATTTAGGGTAATAAAAAGTACCATTCTTGCCAATATGGTCTATGATGTGGTATCCCACACTCTGGGCCATCTTGATGGTATAAGGAGCACATAATGCAAACAGGGACTGCAGGCATATCTGGCTGGATATAATAACACATGCCCTAGTAAGGAATACGCTACCTATGCCCATACCTGCTACTTCCCTGGAATTCCACAATCCGCATATCTCGCCCGTGCCTGTTACGGCATGCTCTTTTACTATACCGTAGATCCTGTCATCGAGATAACCTGTGGCCTCTTCTATAGGGAGTTGGAGCTTTCCATCTACAACATGGACCCGGGCACCACCATATACTTTAGATCTGTCTTCCGATTCCACTATGATCACAAACACGGCAGGGCTGACCATCCATTCATCTTTGGCTGAGGATAATTTACTGACGCCAATATTTTCCAAAACAGCCCTATGACCAAGCATGAATTTCTCGCATGTATCATAATCATCAACCGCCCTAAAAGCCCTGAGTGTTATCATCTTCTATATTTCTACAAAATCACATCAAATTTCACCTTCCTGCACTACCAAATATAATGTGCTAGTCTGCCACCAGTTCTTCAAAATCAATGTAGTACCTTCCTGAAGCACGAAACTGATCCAAAAAAATACGCCTGCAAATGTCTGTAGTGATAGCGCCTCCCAAAACTACAGAAGAGGCCAACTGCGGCCAGGTGCTGATCGTTTTGCCAATCTCGCCCATCGAGCGCTTCATACGGGCCGAGAGGTTATCGCCACCCACCATTTTGAGAATAATAGGGAGTCTCTGTTCGCCGGTTATACTTCCCATATTTCCAGGGTTGAGCCCATCGGCCAAACCATGTAGCACTGCCCGCTCCGGCTCCAGGTCAAAGCGTTCTACATCTACCATCCCTTTATCGTTCGTATCCATGACCACCGGTATGTGCAATTCCTTTGCCTTATACCGGGAAAGTATTTTCATATCCAATCCGTCGCAAACTTCAATCAATATATCGAGCTTGCCATTTGCTGTAAAAAAACTGTCGATGTTGTCAGCAGTAACACCATCGCTGTAGATCTCTACATTGAAATAAGGATCTAATTCAGCTATCTCTCTTGCGGCGATAACCGTCTTCTTTAACCCGATATTATGAACGCCTGCGCGCAAACGGTTGAGGTTGCTGAGATCCAATGTATCAAAATCTGCCAGTCTCAAAGAACCGCAAACGCGTTCCATAGCAATAGTCAGCGCTATAGACTGCCCTACAGACAACCCGATGATACCTATTATTTTTCGTGAAAGAATAGCCTGCTCTTCCACTGTGATCTTGTATTTGTTTCTTGACGTTCTTAGCTCAATAAACTCATCTTTATCCAGAAGATGAACCACTTTGTGAGCCCACGGATAGTATACCCAAACGCCATACGCATCAATCCCCACGCCACCCAGCTGTTTACTGATCAGGTCGGCGTACTCAGCGTCCGTCAGTACTTTCGAAGGGTTACGGCTTTTTACCAATTCTTTTAGCTGGCTGTAAATCTCATCGCAAAGTAAAATACCACCAGAAGCGAGAAGATCATCAAATTTCTCTCTATCCCCAACGACAGCAAGCCGGAAGAATACGGGCAGATGCTCATCATCTGTTTTGCGGCTACTATCTTTTAGTGATGTGTACTTTGATTTCATGGTATATGAGCCATTGCAGCCCATTTAGTCTTTTATATATTTTCAAAAAAGCAGTTACCTATTTTGCACCCAAGCCTCTGCTAAAATTCAACCATACCACTACCCTTATTCACATCCTGCAAAAAAAAGACCATCAACATCTCAAGAGCAAATTTACCAAGCTGTGATCACGGAATAAATATTAACCGCCGAGCAGAAACTTTTGGCCCTTGCCGATAACTGTTGTATTTCAACTTTTAATAACTAACTTTACCTGTTTAGAAAACTTGTAATTTAATATGACTTAAAAATTAAGGTAAACATACTTATGACATTATCCTGAATTAATATGCTGACTTAAAAATGAAAAAAATAAAATTGTTAAGAAAATACGTTGCAAAGTAACAATAAGATTTTATTTTTACAATAGCAAAACCTGCAAAAACTATAGTGCCATTTACATAAAGTGTAAAATAATTAACGATGGAAAATAATAAGATTAACATATTATACGTAGATGATGAGCAAAACAACCTTGTATCTTTCAAGGCTGCATTTAGGATGAAATATAACGTTTCTACTGCTATAAGCGGCGAAGAAGCAGTAGCTGTACTCCGTAGCAAACAAATAAACATAATCATTACTGACCAGCGAATGCCCCAGATGACGGGTGTGGAATTCCTGGAATCTATATTAGGGGAATTTCCGGAGCCTATCCGTATTTTGCTGACCGGGTACGCTGATATGAATGCCGTGATAGATGCGATAAACAAAGGAAAGATATTTCATTACCTGACGAAGCCCTGGAACGAGGAAGAGTTATCTATAACGATAACACGTGCGTATGAGGTATACCAAAAGAAAATGGAAGAAAAGGAAATGGCTTATAAACTCAGTTTATCTAATGAACAACTGGAGTTTTTGCTGAGGCAGAAACTGCTATCGTGAAAACAGTGCCTACGCCTTATAATCGGGCATAGGTATTGCAGTATGGTCTACCGGCTGAAAAGCGGCGCCAAATATCTCTGTTCCTGTTTTATTATGATGAAAGAAAGGATCTTTCATAAATTTCTCCCAGTCAGCTTTTAGTTGCGCATCTATTGCATCTACACGGTCCTTGTAGGCCTGATCGAAACCAGCCCACACCTTTGCAGTACGTAATTTGGCGATATAGAATATGAGGTTATTGCAGGTAGTAAACTCGCCTGTGGCAATAATGGACGCCATATTGTGCGAGCTATCGTTATCGGTATCAAACCACAGCGTGGTGCCCATAGCGGCAGCTATCTCCGCCACTTTCTGTATTGGCTCGCCAAGGTCGCGGTTATCCTTATTTTTAGTTTGCCGGTTCAGCGCATTAGAAAAAGACAGATCGTAAATGTGATTGCTTTTTCGCCTGTTTTCCCATATGTCATTGCTGTGAAAGCTATCAAATAATAGCTGCCGGATGCGCTTCATGAATACATCGTTGGTAAGGATCATTACCGAATTAACACGCGCACTCGTGATCTGGCGCAATAAACCCACAGGGGTATCGCGCAAAAAACGCAGCAGTTGTTCAATCACAGACGGCGAAAATGTTTTGTCCAGGTTCAGCGCCATAGCATTTTTCTTGTCCTTGACACCAAAATGCACTTTGAAATAAGGCACCAAAACCGCAGCAGGAATGAGTATGATGAGCCCGGCGAACAGTGAGCACCAGATATTATTCCATTTTATGGCACACCACAATAAAACGAAGCCTGTGATCTGTACCAGCAACATTAAAACAGCTATGAGACCGATGGTCAGCAATTCGGTTGGCTTGCCGGTTGGCTGCGGTACACTATAAGGATCCATGTAAAAGCTGCCCACATCGTTGATGATAATGAGATCGAACGGCTGGAATTTATCGCCGGCTTTTCTACCTGGCCGTTTACGTCTGCGCTCATCTGCTTTCATGGCGCTTTCGAGTCCCTGGTTATCGTTGATACCGCCATCCATGAGGCCCAGGTTTCCTTTTTTAATAAAATCCTGTTCCTTCTTATCGTTTTTCTGGGGCGTTATGTTCAGTTTTGCGCTCAAAGCTTCCGTAGTCAGGCTTTCATAGCTGAAATCGTAAGGCATGACCATGGGCTCAAAACCACCGGGAAAGCAAGACGAGGATGCCAGTACATCTCCGAGTTTAAGTTGCTTATAGATATCGCCCTCCAGGCTCACAATATGATTGCCGTAATGAAAATGCTCATCAATGCCTCCCGGCCATTGCTGCATTTTCACCTGGTGACGAAACGGCATCCCTGTGAAAAATTCAGTGGCATTAAAGCACACCTCCTCGAGGTGCGTAATGAACCGGGGATCACTAAGATCTTTCATGGTAGCCTTGTTGAACAGCAAATTGCTGTCGTAACTCCGGGAGAACGAATTGATGATGTTCCTGGTTTTATCTAATTTTTTCCAGCAACTGCTGTCATTGAGGGTTTCCAGTGCCTTGCCCAGCATCAGTTCGCCGTTCATGGCATTGTAGAGGTCTTTGTAAAAGGTATTGAAATCTGAGCCATTGGCCTTGTGTAAAGCATAAAAAGCATTGGTGACGGTGCCACCTGATGCTGATGAGATGTAGGTGACCTTCTCTAACAGTGGTTGGTCGCCTCCTCCAGTTCCCTTAGCTATCCTGATGCTATTGAGGTAAGACATAACTCCCAGGCTAAACGCTGCAGCCCTGAACCCACCGCCTGAAAAAGCAAGCGCGATATTCTCAAAAGGGGTAGTGAGGTCTTCGTTTTCCTGGGTTAATAACTCTTCGGTAGTTGTCATGGCAGCATATGTTTTACGTATCAAACATATAAAAAACCAATGAACACCGTACTATCCTTCTCTTTAATTTATTCAATAACATAAAAAAGGGTAACGTATGAAGTGATCCATACCGTTACCCTTATTATTAATAGTTTAATGATGATACTAACTCAGTTCTGAAGAAATACTGCGCCCTATCTTCCCTGCACTCCGCCCCGCCTCATCGAGCATAGTGAGTATACGAAAACGGACATCGTCGTTAAGGCCTTCTATTTCCTGCTCCAGCAGATCTTTCAGGTCGCTCAACTCCGCACTTGTGGTTCCGGCAGCGAGGGCCAATCTGCGCTTCAACCTGCCTGCTGAATCGACTATGTCATTTCTAAGATTCTCTCCTTTATCTGGTGCCAGCAGCAAGCCTGCAACTACTCCTATAATTGCTCCCGCAAAAAATTTTGATGTGCTCATTGTTTTATGTTTTTATTGATGAAATTGACATTTTAAAGGCACCGTTACTTACCACCACCGGCCACCTTCGCTATTAAAAATATTACCAGGCCCACTACTGCTACTACCGCAAATACGCCAACTCCAACGCCGGCTTTAAATATGTCGCCAACCACCTGGCAACTGCTTAATGTCAATAATAATACAAGTACGGACAACAACTGTAATTTTTTCATAGCTTTTGTTTTTTAGCAGTTTATGAATGGTTTTTTAATGTTGATTTTACCTCCATTAAAAGTCGTGCCAATAACGTCAGATAGGTATGCTGTGTTTCCTAAAAAAGAAAAGTGCAGGGCGAAACCCTGCACTGATAGTATCTTGTGTAAGTACTAACTGATATTAATTGAACGCATTAAGCCCGGTAACATCCATACCCGTGATGAGCAGATGTATGTCGTGCGTGCCCTCGTAGGTAACTACTGATTCCAGGTTCATCATGTGCCGCATAATGCTGAACTCGCCGGTAATACCCATGCCACCCAATATCTGCCGTGCTTCGCGGGAGACTTTGAGGGCTATATCGCAACTGTTACGTTTGGCCATTGATATTTGTGCCGGCGTAGCCCGGTCTTCATTGCGCAGCACACCCAGCCGCCAGTTAAGCAATTGGCTCTTGGTGATCTCGGTGATCATTTCGGCCAGTTTCTTTTGCGTGAGCTGGAAGCCCGCGATGGGACGACCAAACTGTACACGCTGCTTTGCGTAACGAAGCGCTGTGTCGTAGCAATCCATAGCGCAACCCAGTGCTCCCCATGCAATGCCATAGCGTGCGCTGGACAGGCATGTGAGCGGGCCTTTCAATCCCTTGATGGTAGGGAAAATATTTGCCTTGGGCACTTTTACATTGTCAAAAACGAGCTCGCCGGTAGCAGATGCACGCAGTGACCATTTGCCGTGCGTTTCGGGTGTGGAAAAACCTTCCATACCCCGCTCTACCACCATACCATGTATCTCGCCTGCTTCATCTTTTGCCCAAACCACTGCTATATCTGCGAAAGGTGCATTGGATATCCACATTTTTGAGCCGTTCAGTATCACGTGATCGCCTGCGTCTTTGTAATTGGTAAGCATGCCTGCCGGGTTAGAACCATGGTTGGGTTCGGTAAGCCCGAAGCAGCCCATCCACTCCCCTGTGGCCAACTTGGGCAGGTACTTCATCTTTTGCTCTTCGCTGCCAAATTTGTATATCGGGAACATAACCAGGGAGCCCTGCACTGATGCGGTAGACCGGATACCGGAATCGCAACGCTCCAGTTCCTGCATCATAATGCCGTAAGAGATGTAATCTAGCCCGGCGCCACCGTACTTCTGGGGTATGAACGGGCCGAAGCAGCCCAGCTCGCCCAGGCCCTTTATGAGCTGTGCAGGAAATTTGGCCTGCTGCGCATAGTCTTCTATAATGGGAGATATTTCTTTTTTTACATAAGCTCTTACACTATCGCGGATCAGTTTATGCTCATCGGTCAATAATTCGTCTACGAGAAAATAATCCGGATGCTGGTAAAGGTCTTTTTCCATGTTTTGTTAAAGTTGAACTGAAAATGTGGCGCAAAGGTAGCATTTTTGGCATATTGGTATAATTTTGCACCACAAATGACGGTAACGGCAGTTAGAGGAAATCGTTTATAGTAGTATAAGTAAAAATCATAACTGCCAAAAAAACAAGTACCAACGCGCATCTTGGCTGACTTTTGTAAATGATTGGTGATTTGTTAATGAATTTTAATCATTTATGGAACGTATTTTGTAGGAATAAATGTAGAGATATTATTGAAAGCATTAAACTTTTTCTACTTAATCTCTGTCTTACTTAACAAATTTTTAAATAAAAGGACCAATATATGAGGCAGTTAAAGATTGCCACCCAGATTACAAACAGAGATTCGCAGGCCGTAGAAAAGTATTTGCAGGAGATCAGCAAGATATCTATGATAACGCCTGAGGAGGAGACCACCCTCGCCCAGAAGATACACATGGGCGACCAACGTGCGTTGGAAAAGCTGGTTAAATCGAATCTGAGGTTTGTGGTTTCTGTGGCTAAACAGTACCAACACCAGGGATTATCCCTGAGTGACCTTATCAATGAGGGAAACCTCGGCCTCATCAAAGCGGCCCAGCGTTTCGACGAAACCAAGGGTTTTAAATTCATCTCTTATGCCGTATGGTGGATCCGTCAATCCATCTTGCAGGCATTGGCGGAGCAAGGGCGTCTTGTGCGTTTGCCGCAGAATAAGATAGGCACCTACAACAAGGCCAATAAGGCATTTATAGCTTTTGAACAGGAAAATGAACGCGAACCTTCTACCGAAGAGCTGGCTGACATCCTAGACATGAGCGAAACGGAAGTAACCAATATTTTCACCAGCAATACCCGCCATACCTCTCTTGATGCACCGGTGCATGAGGCAGAAGACGTGGCCATGGGCGACCTGTTGGAAGGCAGCAACGATACGGATGACGATGTAATGAAGGATTCACTGCGTAATGAGATACGCCGCATCCTGAAGTCGCTGAGTATACGTGAAGCGGAGATACTGGCAGCCTACTTTGGACTTGAAGGTGATGCTGGGCCGAGCATTGAAGAAATAGGTGAAAAATACGACCTGACCAAGGAACGTATACGCCAGATAAAAGAGCGCGCCATCAAGCGCCTGCAAAAAGCACGTTACAGCAATGCGCTGAAGGTATACCTGGGTTAAACAAACGTCAGGAAAAAGAAGAGAGGGAACGGTTATGCCGTTCCCTTTTTTATGCGCCTGTGTATCAGCGATAAAATTACTTACTTTGTTGCCTGATGGATAATAGCCTTACACGAACGCGGATAGAGATCATGGTACTGTTCGTACTGTATCTGTTCCTGCTGCCAGTGGCATCCATGGAATATGATATGACATTCTGGCGCGACTGGGCTTTGACCATTCATCGCACCGGGCTGGCGAATACCTACAACTCATCCATTAATTACTTCCCGGTTTATGTTTATGGGTTGTATGTATACGACCTCTTGCAGGGGTCTGAGGCGAATATAGCGCGCAACATCCACTACATAAAAGTGCTCTTTGTTTGCTTTGATTTCCTGCCGTTATTTGTGCTGTGCTGCTTCCGGCAGAAGATACTTTCCTTTAAGATACCCCACCTCTTTCTGCTGCTGAATATCGCTTATGTCTTTAACTCCATGATTTGGGGACAAATAGACAGCATCTACACCAATCTCGCCTTCCTGGCCATCATCACTGGCATTTGCTACCCCGTGGCGGGCATGCTGCTATACCTGCTTGCCCTCAATACCAAGCAGCAGGCTATTGTATTCCTGCCTGTGATGTTTGTTGTATTACTGTATAGTGTGCGGCAGTATAGTACACTGCTCAAAATTGTATTTTCGGTGGCTGCATTACAAATGCTACTGTTATTGCCCTTTATAAATTCAGGGGGAGCAGGCAAGCTGGTAACCATAGCGGGCAAGACAGTGGGCCTGTATCATAACCTGTCTATATGCGCGTTCAATATCTGGTACCTGATCACGCGTGGCAATCCTTACTTTGTCAACGACAATGATACTTACTTACTGCTCTCCTACCGCATAACTGGGTTAATATTTTTTACTATTGCAACGGCCTTTGTGTTTTTCCCGACCCTGAAAAAAGTATGGCAATTACGGATAAAGGGGACGGCTTTTGATGCAACGACCTACGAGTTCCTGTTCCTGTCTACGGGGCTTATCTGCCTGTATTTCTTTTATTTCAACAGCCAGATGCATGAGCGCTACGCCCACCCCATTATTATTTTCTTTTTCTTTTATGGCGTGGTGTCCCGTAACTACAAGTTGTATATCCTCGCCTCTATACCCTACTACCTCAGCCTGGACAAGTGCTACCCTGATTACCTGCCCATAGTGCATTACAAGATCATATACGCCTCCAAAATAATAGCGCTGTGGTATACGGCTACGGTCATATACGGTAGCTACCTGTTTTACCAGATGAACAAAAGAACTGCACCAATTTTGGCTGGTTAGCTATTTCTTCATGATCATTTTATCTAAGCTCTCCTGTGCCAACGGGTGATAATTTTTCCGGTACTTAGCATAGAGCCGTTTGGCCATTTCAGTACCATGCGGTGTCTTCATCATTTCGCCATAGAGTGGCTCCAGGAATTTACGCCTGCCCACAGTGCTCAGGAATTGCTCCATTTCCGGATAAGGCGCGGTATAGTTGGCACGAACAGCCATAATGAACCACAGATCTGCTATCTCACTGTTGCCCGTTGTGCGGAACATAAAAGCATCATCCAGTTTCTTCATCTGCACGACAGACAATGCGGGCGGCATCTTACGCAGGAACTGGAGCCACTCATGCGTGGTCCAGTCAGTGACATTGAGTTGAGCCGCAGGTATGTCATTCAGGAATTTGATGCGTTCAGAATCCACCCGCATAAAACGTTCCTGGTCGGCACGCGGGCAATTAGGGGGTATGCCGGGGCCATATACCCAGGCATTAATTTTCAGCGTCTTCTTCGATTCGGAATCATCCTTCAGCAATGTAGTGTCCATGTAGGTAAGAAAAGCCTCGGTAGTCATGGTTTTAAAAGCATGTTCATCAAAGTACTTTACCAGGAAGCGGTCGAACCTGTCCCTGCCTACGGTGTTTTCTATAAGCTTCAGAAAGTGGGAGCCTTTTTCGTAAGGTATATCAGTAAGACCATCATCGGGGTCGCGGCCCTTAAGGTCCAGTTTCAGCCAGGTGTCTTTACTTTTATCGCCCAGTTCTTTTACGTTGTCCACAAGATCCTGGTAGCCCAGTTCCCAGAGCATATCGGAATAGCTTTTGCCCAGCATCTGCTCTATGATGCGGCGTTCAAAATAATCTGTAAATCCTTCATTCAGCCAGAAATCATCCCATGTAGCATTGGTTACCAGGTTACCACTCCAGCTATGCGCCAGCTCATGCGCTATGAGACTCACTAATGAACGGTCGCCCGCAATAACAGTAGGCGTGCAGAAGGTGAGCCGGGGATTTTCCATACCGCCAATAGGGAAGCCGGGAGGCAACACCAGCACATCGTACCTGCCCCAGCGGTAGGGACCATAGAGTTGCTCAGCGGTATTCACCATCTTACCTACATCTTCAAATTCATAACGTGATTTTTCTATCATTCCCGGCTCGGCATAAACCCCTGTACGGTCATCTATACTTTTGAAGGTAATATCCCCTACCGCCAATGCCATGAGATAGGCAGGGATGGGCAGGTTCATTTCAAAGTCGTAATTACCATCGGCACTTACCTCCTGGGTGTTCAGCGCACTCATAAGCGCCATAAGCCCCTTGGGCACCTGCACATGTGCATTGTAAGTGAACCTGATACCCGGCCCATCGGCGCAAGGTATCCAAGAGCGGGCATAAATAGATTCAGACTGCGTATACAGAAATGGATGCTTCTTGTCGTGTGTTTGCTGGGCATCCAGCCACTGCAGTGCACGCGCGTCACTGCCTGTTTTGTAACAGATACTTACAGACTTACTACCCGCAGTGATGGGTATGCGCAGAGCACTACCTAAAAATTTGATCTTAGCATCCAGGGTATATGGCACGCTCTTACCATCCACTGTCACACTGTCAATAGTCAGGTCGTAGGTATCCAGCACCAGTTGCCGGGCATTCTTTTGGTTATTGATGGTCCATACCGCGCAGCCGCTGATCTGCTTTTTGTCCATATCCACTTTTATGTTCAGTTCCAGGTGCTGCATCTGCACACTATCTGCGTTCGACAGGGTGTGCACGTCTTTAACGATCATGGTATCCATAGTTTTTGTGGCGTCTCCGCTTGCTTTCTTTTTAAAGTGGCAGGCACTCAGAAAGACAACGACGAGCAGTCCTAAAGCAATATTTTTCAGCATAAGTGATTTCTTCTTGGCCTAAAAGTAATAAGTAAGTGGTTATTTCACATTACTGCTCCTGCTCTGTTTTCAGCACACGGGCCCATGTAGTGCCTGAATAGCTGTCCAGCATGAGCCACAAAAGTATGCCAGAGAG
>Ga0206949_1160_pt1 | contig 24478 bp, 13 predicted proteins | sample Alteio_BWOrgHeat_40_FD_153240 | JGI IMG/M metagenome (GOLD analysis project Ga0206949, IMG submission 153240) | Enriched cells from forest soil in Barre Woods Harvard Forest LTER site, Petersham, Massachusetts, United States -... | ecosystem: Environmental > Terrestrial > Soil > Temperate forest >...
GCCAGTGCTTCGGCCAGTGCTATACCCATCTTCCCTGATGAGAAGTTGCCTATGAACCGCACGGGGTCCAGCTTTTCGTAGGTGGGGCCGGCGGTTACCAGCGCCTTGATGCCTTTCAGTGTCTTGTTCGCTTCAGAGAAGAAGGTGGCCAGGTGCTTCACCATATTCTCTGGCTCGGCCATCCGGCCTTCACCTATTAGCCCGCTGGCCAGTTCGCCATGGGCTACGGGTATGATGTGGTTGCGGTAGCCGCGCACTTTGTTCATATTGGCTTGTGTGGCCGGGTGCAGCCACATGTCTTCGTCCATGGCCGGGGCTATGAATACCGGGCAGCGGGCAGATAGGTACACGGCGCATACCAGGTTGTCGCAGATGCCATTGGCCAGCTTTGCCAGTGTATTGGCGCTACATGGGGCTATTATCATCGCATCGGCCCAGAGGCCCAGTTCTACGTGGTTGTTCCAGGTGCTGCCATCGCTTATATTGGTAAGTACCGGCTGCTTCGAAACGGTAGCCAGCGACAGCGGGCTCACAAAGTGTGCCGCCGCATCGGTCATCAGTACGCGCACCTCCGCCCCGGCTTTCACCAGCAGGCGCACGAAGTGTGGTGTTTTGTAAGCGGCTATACTGCCGGTAACTGCAAGTGCTATCTTTTTACCCTGTAAAGACATAGATTGAAAACTATATGCAAGTTACGGTTTTTGGCCGTTATTCTTTAAATTCCAGTGCTGAATTGTGATTTTTACAACTACATTTGTATATAAGCGAATGAAGGGAAGACTACTTATATGGTTAATACTGGTAACGTGCGGGCATGCCTTCGCGCAGGATCAGCATTCGCCCACGCCTATGCCCGCCCCGGTGCAGCCACAGGCATCCGTGCCGCTGCCACCTGTTCATTACATCAGCACAGACCTGGTCTATGATATAGAGTCTATACCTACAGTCAGTTATGAGCGGTTCTTCGTGCGGAAGGGCAAGCTGAGAAGCTGGCGGGTAGGGGTGGCCTACCAGGTGCATTACAGCAACCAGTTCGGCATAGTCACCTCACATGGCGATAAGATAAGTGTAGGCGTATACCAGGGGCCGGTAGCTCAGTTGGGCTATAGCTTCTACAAGCGCCATAATAGAAAACATTGGATGAATTATTTGTCTCCGGGGCTGGATATTAAGTACCTCTGGTATGACGATATAAAGGTGAACACCGGTAAGCGGCTCATGGACGAGTCGTATAGGATACAATCAGAGCATTGCATGGCAGAAGTGCCGCAACTGATCGTGGGGGCCAAGCATACTAATAAACATTTCTGTGCCGATTTTTATGCCGGGCTGCAATTTCCCATCAAGCAGCGTGACAAGACCATTTATACAGATGTGAATAACAATGGCTTTGCAAACCCTAATGTACCCTATACCTCCGACCACATGCTTTTTGCCGTTGCGCCCGTCCTTGGGATAAAGCTGGGATATATTAAATAGCATATCCTCACGTAATATTTGGAAACATGAAACATACTTATATCATCACAGGCATGACCTGTAACGGATGCGTGGCCAGCGTACAGGGCAAACTACAGAAACTCAGTCATGTCACTGCCGCTGAGGTGCAGCTCGATCCTCAGCAGGCCATCATCACTATGGACACGCACATACCCACTGCCGTGCTGCAAGATGCCTTAGGCGCCGGCAAATACACCATCACCGATAGCACAGTAGCATCCACATCTGTTGTCGATATGCCCGCTGCACCCACATCTTACTATCCTATCTTCCTCATCTTTGGTTATATAGCCGGTATTACCCTGCTTACAGAGTTGGCTATGGGTGGGTTCAGTGCTGCGCGGTTCATGGGGCATTTTATGGCGGGCTTCTTCCTGCTGTTCTCCTTCTTCAAGCTGCTCAATCTCGAGGGCTTTGCAGACGGCTACAGCACCTACGATATTGTAGCCGCCAGGGTGCGTGTATATGGCTACATCTATCCGTTCATTGAGCTGTTGCTGGGTATTGCATACCTCACCGGCTTCCGGCCAATGGCTACCAATATCGTTACCCTGTGCATAATGGGCATAAGCACCATAGGAGTAGCCCAAAGCCTGCTGAGGAAGACCAATTTTCAGTGCGCCTGCCTGGGCACCATCATCAAACTGCCACTGAGCAAGGTGACGCTGGTAGAAGACCTGCTGATGGTAGCTATGAGCCTGGCCATGATATTGATGGCGGTAGGGTAGGGACAAACTTTTTGTTACAAACTCATTATCGCTATTAAACACCCGGTGCGTCGCACATTTCAAGGCAAGGGAAATCTGTTCAGAAAAGAAAAAAAACTATTTCCGCAAGGAAATAGGTCGCTTTTAACTCCCCTCTTCATTTTCGAAGAGGGGACGACCTGGCAAAAAGGCGTAGCTTTTTTTGATAGGTCCGGGGTGATAATTTTTGCTCGCTCACTTCTACTCCACTACCACCCTAAACACCTGCGCACCGCCCGCCGCCCGCACCGTCAGTAGATACATGCCGCTGGCTATGGTATTGTTGAGGTACACTGTTTCATTGAGGGCACCACCGGTAGCCGTTATTGTACGCTGGTACACCACCTGCCCCGGCATATCCGTAATAGTGATGGTTACTGTCTCGTCCGCATTGCCCACAATGCCCGTTATGGTAAACACCCCATTGTTCGGGTTGGGCAGTATACTTATTTCCATGGCGGGTAGCTTATTCACCGGTATGTCTGTACTGTTCACCATCATCGGCAGCCCGTTGCCGCTGGCTATTGTGTTACACACATCACCCATGCCCACCGTGCAGTTCACCGCATCGCCATTAGAGAGGTCACTGGTAGTATAGGTAGCATTCGTTGCGCCCGCCATGGCCACCGTGTTCACCGTCCATTGGTAGGCAAGTGTAGTGCTGCCACCAGTCACATTGGCGGTAAAGGTCACGCTCGTGCCCTTCACTATGGCTGTGCCTGGGTCAGCACTCACGGTTACTGTTGGTGTCAGTGGCGCTGCCACAGTCATTACCACATAGCCATCACCCGTTACCGGGTCAGCGCAAGTAGCATTGCTCGTCATCTCCGCTACCACCACATCAGCATTTACCGGTACGTAGGTATAGCTTGTGCCCGTAACCCCTGTTACCACTCCGTTCACTGTCCATTTATAGGTCGGCGCTGTACCGCCGTTCACCGGTGTGGCGGCAAAGTTCACCGCTGTGCCACTGCATACTGTACCGCCGGGCGTGGCCACTATGGTCGCACCAGGTACCAGCACCGGGTTCACTATTATAGCCGGACTGCCACTCATTGTATTGCTACATTCGGTCGTTGTATCGGTAGCTATTATTGTATAGCTCCCTGCCGTTGTCCATGCACCATAGTCCAGTTTGGCAGTAGTGCCATCTATGCTGTCTGCTATCGTGCCGCCATTATATAAGTAATACCTTACCCCGCTGGCAGAACTGCTCAGGAAAATATGCGCACCCGCGCTGCCTGCGCACAGGCTGCCGCCGCCCGTCACGCTATATACTGTAGGCAGTGACTGCACCGTCACTGTGGTTGCAGCCGTGCATCCTCCCTTTACCGTATAGGTCACCGTGGCCAGTCCCGCTGCTATGCCCGTCACCACTCCCGTTCCGGGGTCTATGGTAGCTATGCCGCCGCTGCTGGCATTCCATGTGCCGCCGGCCAGCGTATCATTCAGTCCGCTTGTTGCGCCCGCGCACACCGCTCTTCCGCCTGTTATCACCGTTGGCGATGCGTTCACTGTTATCGTATCTGTTACTAAGCAGCCCGTAGGTAGTGTATACGTGATCGCCGCCGTGCCTGCTGTTATCCCCACCACTGCGCCCAGCAGGTGGTCTACACCCACTGTGGTGTTGGCGCTTGTCCACGTGCCACCAGTTGTCGTATCGCTTACACCTATGCCCGTACCTGTGCATACTGCCGTGGCGCCCGCTATGGCATCCGGCAATGGATTCACCACAAAAGCCTCCGTTGCAGCGCATCCTGTGGGCAGTGTATAGGTCACCGCTGCCGCGCCAGTAGTGGAGGCCGTCATCAGCCCGCCTGTGGTCACAGATACCAGTGTGCTCGTCCATATCCCCCCGGTCGATGTATCTGCTGCTACCCGTGTCGTACCTCCGGCGCACATATCCGCCACGCCCGTTATCGGCGCAGCAGCAGGGTTTACCGTCATCAGTGTATAGGTCGTGCAGCCGGCTCCTGTTGTATAACTGATCACGGTAGTCGTAGCGCTTACGCCCGTCACTGTCCCGGTTGTTCCTTCTACTGTAGCTATGGTAGTATTGCCACTCGTCCATGTCCCGCTGCTCGTAGCATCACTCAGTTTTGTTGCCGCGCCCACGCATACTGCACCCGCTCCCGTTATAGCGCCCGGTAGTGGGTCTATGGTTATTACTGTCGTGGTATTGCAGCCCGTTGCCAGTGTATAGCTGATCGTCGCCGTCCCTGCCTTTATCCCGTTCACTATATTGCCGGTCATCGTAGCGTATGCGGGTGCTCCGCTCGTCCATGTCCCGCCGCCCGCATCACTCACTGTTATTGTCGCGCCTACGCACACCGCACCCGCACCCGTTATTATGTTGGGTGCGGCATTTACTGTTATGGTCTTTGTAGCCGCGCAGCCTGTCGTTAGCAGGGTGTAGCTTACCGTTGCTGTCCCTGCGTTTACGCCCGTCACTGCCCCGCTCGTTGGCAGCATGTACGCATTACCGCCAGCATCGGTGCTCCATAGCCCGCCGCCCACATCACTCAGTGTCGTTGTTGCTCCCACACACACTGCTCCCGCTCCGGTTATACTGCCCGGCAGTGCGTTCACAGTTATTACCGTGGTCGTATTGCACCCTGTTGCCAGCGTATAGCTGATGGTCGCCGTTCCTGCCTTTATACCGTTCACTATATTACCCGCCATCGTGGCGTATGCCGGTGCGTTGCTCAGCCAGGTGCCGCCACTCGTAGCGTCACTCAGCGGCGCACCTATGCCCACACATACGGTCGTCGTTCCTGTTATATAATTCGGTGCAGCATTTACCGTTATTGTCTTTGTAGCCGCACAGCCGGTGCTGGGTAGGGTATAGCTTATCGTTGCCGTCCCTGCGTTTATCCCCGTCACAGTCCCGCTCGTAGGTAGCATATTGGCATTCCCGCTTGGGTCAGTGCTCCACAGTCCGCCACCTATGTCACTCACAGTCACACTCGCACCCACACACACTGTCGTTGCTCCCGTTATCGCCGCTGGCTGTGGGTTCACTATCATCACCTGATTGGCTATGCATCCTCCCCCCAGCGAGTAGGTGATGGTTGCCGTTCCTGCTGCTACGCCCACCACTGTACCACTGCTCACTATGGCCTTCGCGGTATTGCTGCTCGTCCATGTTCCGCCGCCTATGCCATCACTTAGTGTTGTTGTCGCGCCCACGCACACCGCTCCCGCTCCGGTTATGCTCGTGGGTGCGGTAGTTACTGTCATCGTGTGTGTGGCCATGCAGCCGCTCAGTTGTGTATAGCTTATAGTAGCTGTGCCTGCGCTTACGCCCGTCACTACGCCAGTACCGGTTATGGTAGCTACTCCGGTATTACTGCTGCTCCAGGCCCCGCCTCCTGCCGCATCACTTAGGCTTGCTGTCGCTCCCACGCACACCGCCCCGGCTCCCGTTACCGCGGCTATCGCACTCACCGTTACATAGATCATTATGGTATCTGCGCTCATGGCGTCCGTTACTCTTACGCTAAAGGTATCATTGCCAGTATAGCCCGGTGTCGGGCTATACCACAGCCCGGTGGGTTTTACGGTATCTCCTGTCGTTGGTGTTGTCACCCCACCCAGCAGTGTGCCATGCGCCGGGTGGGTTATATAGCTCCACGTCTCTGTTTGCGCCACATCGCTGTCTATTACGGCCAGCAGGTTATTGATGGGCGTCATTCCTGCATTTTCACACACCGCCAGTTTCTGGCTGGCGCCGCCCGCAAAGTACGGTACGCTGTTCCGGTATATCTCACGGATGTCTAATTGGGTGGCGATATAAATTGTCCCTGTAGCGTCAATCGCCACGCCATCTCCACTGGATATTTGGGCGGCTGTAGCAGGGCCGCCATCCCCTGTGTTATATCCCGTTGATACACCGTTCCCGGCAATGGTGGTAATGATGCCAGACGGGTTTATCTTTCGGATGCGGTAATTATTGCTTTCTGCTATGTATAAATTGCCTGCACCATCCGCAGCTATATGCTCCGGGTTCAGTAACGCTGCCGTAGCCGGGCCGCCATCCCCTCCATAGCCGAGAACGCCAGCCTGGCCGGCAATGGTCGTAATGGTACCTGTTGGGTCCACTTTTCTTATCCGCCCGTCATCAGAAATATAAACGTTGGATGCATTGTCTACTGCTATGCACTTTACTACTTCCATCTTCGCTGCTGTAGCGGGGCCGCCGTCCCCGGTAGTTCCGGCTATGTTGTTTTGTCCGGCAAATGTTGTAATCATCCCGCTGGCGTCTACTTTCCGTACACAATCATTGCCAATATCTGCTATGTATATATTCCCTGCCCCGTCTATGGCTACATCGTTGGGGGAATACAATTCTGCATTGGTAGCGGGGCCACCATCACCTGTATTGCCTTGATGGCCATTACCGGCTACTGTGCTCACATATCCCGACGTATTTATTTTACGGATACAGTAATTTTTTACATCTGCTACATAAAGATTGCCTGCATGGTCCGTTTTCAGGCTCCATGGAAAGTTAAACGTAGCATTGGTCGCCGGCCCGCCATCACCGCTATACCCCGGCGCTCCGGTCCCGCCTATGGTGGTGATAATGTGTGCGGTATTTACTTTACGGATCACGTTATCGTTGTATTGTGGGAAGTATAGATTGCCGCTGCCATCTATGGCTATATCGTAGGCGTCTATTTCTGCAGATGTAGCAGGGCCATTATCGCCTGTATATCCGTTTAGACCATTGCCGGCTATGGTCTTTATTACTTGTGCCCGCACTGGTATATCCGGTATCAGCACCAGAAGAGTAGCGGCAATAATGCCTTTTACAAAAACAGTGCGCGACTGTTTTTGTAAAAGGTCTATGACTGTTAAAATGTAGGTGGCTGTATTGTTCATGGTCAATATTTTACGGGCCTTACCATTTTCTTCTCTTTATGTCCTTTTCCTCAACAAAATATACAGATAATAAAGGTAAGGTATTTTTTATTGTCATCATATAACATTGGTGCTTTGTATCCGTTTATCATCTAATTGTTTTAACGTAATGTAAAAGTTGAAGTGGCCCTCTTCGTACCACATTTGTTATTGGCAGAGTAGGTAATGATAGCACTGCCCCCATTCTGTTCTGTTACTAGTCCGGAACTGTTCACCGTTGCATGAAAAGGACTGGAGCTGCTCCATGCCGAGCTACTCGCCCTCAGCCCTCCGCTAATCAGGGTCACAGTAGCTGTACTTCCGATCCCAGTTAAGAATGCTATCGCTGGAGATATTGTCGGACTGGTCGGTTCACCGGCAATAAGTGGGATCGTAGCAATCGATGGTACGGAACACGCATTGGTAATAGTGTAGGTAATAGTGGCCACACCATCGCCTACATATGTTACCACGCCCCACCTCGCTGAAATGCCGGTGTCCACGGTTGCAACAGTGGCGTCGGAAGTCGACCATGCATAAGTGCCGAAACCAGGTGCATTGCTCCACTGTGAGGCATATATAGTGTCCGTCGTTCCGGAGCATATAGTTGTAGTAGGCGGTGTAGTGTACATGATACCTAATCCCGTCATTACTTCAACCACAACAATAGCAAGTGAAGTATCAAAAGAGCCGCACGAGTTCCATGTATGATAAATGATACCCGTACCGCCGAACGCAACTCCTGTTACTGTGCCGGTGGTGCTGCCCACGGTCGCAACAGAAGGGTCACTTTCCCACACCCCTCCGGGCGGCGTCGCGCTGTACGTTTCAGTGCTGCTCACGCATAAGCCATGGGTCCACTGGCTGTAATACGGTGTGATCAGCGGCGTTATCGGTGTTTCTACCGTCAGCGTAAAGGTGTTCATAGATGAGCCGCAGGCATTGGTATAATTATAGGTTATCGTGCAGGAACCACCGCTGACACCACTGAGCTCACCTGTGGCAGCTACCACCGTCGCCAGTGTGGTATTGCTGCTGCTCCATGTTCCACCCCCTGGGCTACCAACCAGGGTTCCTGTAGCGTCCGTTGTGCCGGCGCAGATAGTTGCACCCGCCGGAGGAAGCCCGCCCACTAATATACTCGGTGCGGCTACCGTTGTATCCACCGTAATAGCAAGGGTGGCCGACTCGGGGCCGCATACATTCGTCACCGTATAGCTGATCGTTGCATTGCCCGTAGTTATGCCGGTCACCTGTCCGCTGGTCGTTACAGTAGCTATCGCTGTGTTGCTGCTACTCCATACGCCACCGGGCGCCGCATCTGAAAATGGATAAGGGCTGCTGGCTGCGCACAAGGCCGCAGTTCCCGTAATAGTGCCTGTATTGGCCAGTGGGTATACGGTCATGGTCATCGTTGCGTATTGTGCCGGGCAGCTATTACTCGCACTGTAGGATACAGTGGCCGTGCCGGGTGATATACCGGTAACATAACCCGGTACGTAAAAGTAGGCTATTGAAGAATTATCGGTCGACCACCCGCCGGGATCGCCACTGTCGCTGAGCAGGTTGTTGCCGCTCACGCATATTGTATTATCGCCGGTTATCGTGCCTGCATTCGGTGTAGGGTCTACCGTCATCGCGAATGTGGCGGCATAAGTGCCGCAGGTATTATTCACTGAATAGGATATGGTGGTAGTCCCTGCAGTCAGCCCGGATACAGTTCCTCCCGTGCTTATTGTAGCTACAGTAGTATTGGTGCTGCTCCAGGTTCCGCCGGTGGCGCCACCGGCATCGCTCAGGGTCGTCCCTGTACCGTTGCAGATTGCGGGAGTGCCAAATATGACACCGGTAATCGGCAATGGGTATACGCTGAATGTTTGCGTCACATACACCGGCGATGAGCAGCTATTGCTCACATCGTATGTTATAGTAGCGCTGGCCGGCCCCGGCGCTATAGCTGTTATCGCTCCTGTGTTTGCGTCAATAGTGGCTATGCTCACATTACTGCTGCTCCACGTTCCGCCTGCATCTCCGGTAGGGTCGCTTAGCGTAGTGGTGCTTCCATAACATACCCCCGCCGCACCGGTTATGGCGCCTGGTGTTGGCGTCACGTCCACCCTTAATCCGGCATTACTGCTGTATGTGCCACATGCATTAGTGGCTGTATAGTCTATAGATGCCGTGCCGGCGCCTATTCCGGTCACATCTCCGGTAGCGGGGTCCACTGTTGCTACCGTAGTATTGAGGCTGCTCCAGGTCCCGCCGGGCACATATCCGGTCAAAGTTATCACTGAGCCCTGGCACACCGCAGTTGACCCGGATATCCCTACAGAAGGACCGTCTACCCGCATCGGTGCTGTGGTATATGCTGTGCCGCAGGTGTTTGTAACAATATAAGTGATAAGGACCATTCCTGCGGTTATGCCGGTCACTATGCCGGTAGCAGGGTCTACACTCGCAGTTGAGGGGTCGCTGCTGTTCCATGAACCCGATGGGTCACCGGTAGTACTGAGCGTTGTATAAGACGTTGCGCACACAGAGCTATTCCCCCTTATTATTCCGGCAAACGGATCATTCTCTACTACTTTGGTTGCCCGGTAGAGGCCGCAACCGTTCACCACTGTATAGCTGATAGTCGATGTGCCGCCGCTCGCGCCACCTGTCACCACACCTCCGGAATTAACGTTCACTATCGCTGGTGTACTCGTATTCCAGTTACCTCCGGGCGGAGTTCCTGTCAGCGTCACTGTTCCTGATTTACATACGCTGCTGGCGCCGGTTATAGATATGCTTACCGGGGAAGACACCGTAACATTATAAGGTGCTGCGTTGGAATTCGACGGCCCGCAATAAGAATCCGTATAATATATGGTCGCTGTTCCGGAGCTCACTGCACTTACTACACCCGTGCTGGCATTTACCGTAGCTACTGACGTATTGCTACTGCTCCATACTTGCCCGGGCACGCCATTTGTTGTTAGTGTTATTGTTCCCGGCGGCGAGCTGCAAACTGTATTGGGTCCTGTTATTGTGCCGGCAAACGCAGCCGTGTACACAAGTGCGGTACATGTATTTCCACTGCCATCATCATAGGTTATTGTCGTAACACCTACATTATACAATGTCGAGTTTGCGTATACGGTTGCTGTGCCCGTACCCGGCACACCTACAACAGTGGCCAATACAGTATTGCTGCTGCTCCATGTTTCGCCTGCTGTAGGAGTCGTACTTACCGATATCCCAGAACTAGCGGTTCCGTTACAAAGCACAGTTGAGGCCGGTGCTACGGTACAAGGGGGTTGCCCTGTAGATGTGTGTGGCATGCATAACGTAGCTATGCAGCACCATACGAATAAACTGATTTTGTTTCTCATGATTGTGTTTTTGTGTTATGTGATTAATGTTGTGTTGTTTGTATGCGGTATTATCAAAGGTCATTTCGGCCCTATGCTTCGCTGGCCTCGGAGCAGCTCACTACGCCGCTTTCGTTGCGTGAATAAGTAGATGGTAAAATGTAAAAGTGTTTTCATGGCAATAGTAGGTATGGGTGATAGATATCTTTTATCAAAGGTCATTTCGGCCCTATGCTTCGCTGGAATAGGAGCAGCTCACTACGCCGCGTTTGTGGCGTGAATAAGTAGATGGCAAATGTAAAAGTGTTTTCATGGCAATAGTCGGTATGGGTGATAGATATCTTTTATCAAAGGTCATTTCGGCCCTATGCTTCGCTGAACTTGGAGCAGCTCATTCCACCGCTTTCGGAGCTTGAATAAGTAGAATAAGAAAATGTAAAAATGTTTTCATGGCAATAGTCGGTATGGGTGATAGATGTCTTTTATCAAAGGTCATTTCGGCCCTATGCTTCGCTGGAATTGGAGCAGCTCACTACGCCGCGTTTGTGGCGCGAATCAGTAGATGGTAAAATGTAAAAGTGTTTTCATGGCAATAGTCGGTATGGGTGATAGATGTCTTTTATCAAAGGTCATTTCGGCCCTATGCTTCGCTGAACTTGGAGCAGCTCATTCCACCGCTTTCGTAGTGTGAATAAGTAGATGGTAAAATGAAAAAGTGTTTTCATGGTGAGGGGTGGATATCTTTTTATCAAAATTCGTATACCCGTTTTTATTTTCCTAAGTACAAAAGACATAATCTTCCAGCTTTTCTGACATGTCTTTCAAGCTTTTCCTACACTTTTAATTGTAAAAAATTTTGTAAATTCCGCGCGAGCACCATTCTTCTGCGACATAAAGGCCTGTAAAGCCCCGCCAGGCAATGTTTCCAGGGTGTCAGACTGGGTTGTGCTGTAGGATGTTATCGCATTTTGCCCGCCAAAGCTATTTTCGGTTTACCCGCCGAAGCTTTTTTTAGCGTAGTAGGGCCGCTTGATTTTCCATAGGGACCGACTTATCAAAAAGGCACAGCTCTTTTTGATAACTCAGTGGTGGTAACTGTGGTGCTGATACTACCTACTAAATACTATCTACCAAAGACTAAATACTATCCACGCTCTACTTTTAGGTTTTACCTTATCCCTTTTCACTTAATCACTCGCTCAGAATAAATATATCTCTCATTAACTCCATTTCACAACCCCTTGCCCGATCTTTGCAGTACATTAGAGTAGAGGTTCAGAGACATCCGTTTGGTATTTTTACCACCATACCCAACCATTCGGATTTAGCATAAAACATAGTACATTTTCTAAATTTGACCCTGTAAAGAAAGTGTACACTTTTTGCCTGCCGACCGAAGCGGCTTTTGCGTAGGTGGGTCCAGTTTTTGCTTTGCCCGCCATAGCCTTTTCGGCGTAGGAGGGTACACTTTTTGTTCAGTTTTACACCCGCTCCTTTGGAGAGGGCCGGGGAGAGGCCATTGATTATCAATAGCAAACTGAGCAATAACCACAAATTGAACACTGGAAAAAGAATCTGTACAATGCCACCGCTGTAAATTAATCCCAGGACTAAACCAGTGGGGCAGCCGTCCAGAAAGTGTACACTTTTTGTCCACTTTTCCAGCCGCAGGAAACCCAAAATTGCACACAAAATGATTGATTATCAATAGCAAACTGAGCAACTTTCAGGAATTGTACACCCGAAAAAGAATCTGTACAAATTGTTAGTGCCGATAGGCAGCGAAGCATTTCGCACTCGCTCTCCGTACTCCCGCTCTCGCTTTTAAGTGGGTAATAATCAAAAATTGAACGCCGAAAAAAAATCTGTACAAATTTCAGGCAGCACGTCACCTCTCCCTTGGAGAGGCCGGGAGAGGCTTCATTTATTTGCAATAACTTTGCACCCCACATGCAAGACCGACCGATCAACATATTAGCAATAGAATCAAGCTGTGACGAAACGAGCGCTGCAGTAATTCGCGATGGCAAGGTGCTCAGCAATCATATAGCCACGCAGCAGGTACACGAGCGCTTCGGTGGGGTAGTGCCCGAACTGGCAAGCCGGGTACATATGCAAAATATAGTGCCGGTAGTAGATGCCGCTATCAAGGATGCGGGGATTACTAAAGCTGACCTGACCGCAGTAGCATTTACACAGTCGCCTGGGCTCATAGGGTCGCTGCTGGTTGGCACCTGTTTTGCCAAGGCCACCGCCCAGGCATTAGGTATACCATTGATAGCCGTGCACCACATGCAGGCGCATGTGCTGGCACACTTCATAGATACGAAACCTGAATTCCCGTTCCTGTGCCTCACAGTATCTGGCGGGCATACACAGATCGTCCTCTGCCGCGACTACCTGGATATGGAAGTGCTGGGTGAAACGATAGATGACGCGGCCGGGGAAGCCTTTGATAAAGTAGCGAAGATGCTGGGACTGCCATATCCCGGCGGCCCACTGGTAGACCGACTGGCTAAGGAAGGCGATCCACATAAGTTCCGGTTCCCGGTAAGCGAGATGAAGGACTATGAATTCAGCTTTAGCGGCATAAAGACCTCGGTACTCTACTTCCTGCAGAAAGAGCGGAAGAACGACCCTGACTTTGTAGAGAAGAATTTGAAAGACATCTGTGCATCGGTGCAGTATACCATCATCAAAGTGCTCATGACAAAATTGGTGAAGGCAGCAAAGCAACTGGGTATAAAGCAGGTGGGCATAGCAGGCGGCGTATCAGCCAATAGCGGACTGCGGCAGGCGCTCAAAGATGCCGGCGAGCAGCACGGCTGGACTGTCTACATACCTAAGTTCGAATACTGCACTGATAATGCCGCAATGATAGGCATAACAGGCTATCATAAATACCTCAAAGGCGAGTTTGCCGATATGACCGTAAGCCCAAGCGCACGAGCTACATGGGCATAAGTAACACCTGGTTTCGCTTCAAACAATTCACCATTGAGCAGGCCCGGTGCGCCATGAAGGTGACTACCGACGCATGTATACAAGGTGCATGGACGCCTGTACAGGCAGGCGTAAGCCGTGTGTTGGACATAGGCACCGGTACGGGCTTGCTGGCGCTCATGCTGGCTCAGCGCGACCCCGGCATAACTATAGATGCTATAGAGCTGGATCATGAAGCAGCGGAGCAGGCGAGCGAGAATATTGCCGCAAGCCCCTGGAGTGAACGAATAAATATACTGGAGGGTGATGTTTGTAAGTTCCCTTTCAGTCATAAATATGACCTGATCATTACTAACCCGCCATTCTTCAATAATAGCCTGCTTAGCGGCAACGCTCAGAAAGATGTAGCCAGGCATACACTTACACTAAGTTACGATGACCTGCTGCAAGTGATGGATGATAATCTGACCAAGGATGGCTACGCGTCAATATTGTTACCCTATCCCGAGTACCAGGAATGGAGCCAGATAGCCGGGGGTAAGGGGTGGAATGAACATGGCAGGCTACACGTGAGGCACCGGCAGGGGGCGGCCGTGAAGCGGGTTGTAGGGCTTTTCAGCCGGGATAGCGTAGCTATCAATGAGCAGGAATTAGTGATACAGGACGGGCACGGTAAGTATACCCCGGCATTTAGTCAACTGTTGTCTCCTTATTACCTGGATCTGTTACCTCATTAGCCGGCTTCTTTGCGAAGAGGAAGTAGAGACAGATGAGCATCCAGTCTACCCAGAACAGGTAAACCCCATAATGAAAGTGCCAGCCCAGCAAGCGATGACTGAAGTTGGTTTGGAAGTCGGAATAGGTGAGGTATAGGAATTCGCAAGGCAGCATCAGTAAAAATACATGCGACACCCGTGCTGCCACAGCGGGCAGTTTATTGAAGATATAAGTATGTAGCACGAACAGCAGTAGCAGTAATATGAAGACCGCCGCAGCGCCCTGCCACCATATTTTCAGCAGATTGTACGCCTTATGGAACAGCGTTATCCCGACCCTTCCTATCCATGATGCGTCAGCCATCAGGCAGCCGGACACGATGGAAAGTATGGCCAGTAAAGCGAGAAAGGGTAGTGTGCGTTTCATCATGCCTCTGCTGGTTTTACGAACAAGCGTTGATCAAATTCAAATGGCTCAACCGATGTAACCTTAAGTAAATGGAAGTCTTTATGCAGCGGATTGAAAAGGATATTGTGGTCGCCATTAATAATAGCCGAAGGAACCTTTAAAGCGAGGTATTTGCCCTCAGTAAAAAAGCCAGATCCGATCCGTTGTGTAAACTTTGTTTCCGGGAACGACTTCCAATCGGCAGGAAGGTCTTTGGCATTGATCTGCTTTATGGCAATCGAATCGGGAAGGTGTATGGTTATCATCAGGTAATCGGCAGGGATTACATTAAGCGGTGTATGTACTGCTATCTCCAGTGCGCACAATGCCCGTGACTCAGCAGTATATAATACCGGTATCCCGATATTGTTCCAGCGGCCACCCGCCATCTCCGCTCCTTTTCCGGAAAGGTCGTTCTTAAAACGTGATCTTGCGAGACGATATACGATCATGCCAATACTCCGTGTTCGATCCTTGTTAGTTCATTTTTGATGAGCCCGATGCCAAACGTAGTATCAAGGAGCTCTTTGGGGCTGGTGCCTCCCAGTGCAATACTTTTGGCTGAAAGCCATGTATTGAATTTGGTCCTGCTGCCGAAGACTTCTGTGCCTCTGTCATAAAGTAATATGATCTCCAGTATCTTCTCTGAATGTATGGGATCAAAAGACTTCTTTTCTTTCTTGTAGCGCTGCATAGTCCTTTCAGAGAGATGAAGGAACGCAGACCAATCATTAAGGTCGAATGGGCTATCCTCCGTTATCTTAGTGAAGTTATGAAAAGATATACCATGACGGGAGGTATTTATGAGGTACACCGAATCTGGTTCATTTACTTGGTTTTTAGTTGGGTCCTCCTCATCTGTATTATAGCTTTTTCCCTTCATGATATCTACTTTATAACATAAAGGTACGAAAATTGTCTTGAAAATAACGACAATTGTCTAAAATATTTGCAAAAATAATCCCGGCTGATCTGCCGGGATTATTCAAAATATAGGAAAATGCTATTGCATTGACTTAGCGTCCTTCAGGAACTGCTCCAGGCCTATGTCGGTAAGTGGGTGCTTTAACAGGCCCAGGATAGATGACAGCGGACAGGTACATACGTCTGCCCCGGCCTCAGCGCAACGGACGATATGTAAAGGGCTACGAATAGATGCAGCAAGCACCTCTGTCATAAAGCCTTGTGAATTGTATATGTTCACTATCTGCTCAATGAGCTGCACACCATCCCAGCTACCATCATCGATACGACCTATGAAAGGAGATACATAAGTAGCGCCTGCCTTGGCAGCAAGGATAGCCTGGCCAGCCGAGAACACCAATGTGCAGTTGGTCTGGATGCCATTATCTGTAAACCATTTAATGGCCTTGATGCCGTCCTTGATCATGGGTACTTTTACAACAATGTTCTTATGGATCTTTACGAGTTTTTTACCTTCTTCCACAATACCCTCGAAAGTAGTACCTAGTACCTCTGCGCTCACAGGGCCATCGACCATCTCGCAGATAGTTCTGTAATGTTCGGTAATCGCATCATGGCCCTTGATGCCTTCCTTGGCCATCAGCGTAGGATTGGTAGTTACCCCATCCAGGATACCCAGTTCATTAGCTTCCTTAATCTGAACGAGATTTGCAGTATCTATAAAAAACTTCATAAGATTGATTTTTCAGCAGCAAAGTTAGGCAAAACTTAATCGCGTAGCAGATGAATTAATTAGACCATTGTGGAAAACGGTGTTAAAAGTAAAGGCGGATGCTATGCAGCACCCGCCTTTAGAAAAAAACATGAAGGATAACTATCTATCCAGCGAGAAACGCAATACTTTGCTTACCTGGTCATTTTTGACCCTTACAAAGTATACTCCATTGGCAATATTATTGCCTAAGATGATATTTTTATTTAGCTCACCGTTGTTAATAGAAACAGCATCTTTATATACTACCTGGCCCAGCATGTCTACTATTTCAAGGTCTAGCTGTTTGGTAGTTGTAATACCTGTAACTGAACCCTTTATTGTAAATTCTCCCTTGTTAGGATTAGGGGTAACAGAAAGGTTGTCGACTGTTATGGACTCATGAGTAACTCCTGTAGGATTTGCCATTCTCCATTCATCAGTAGTACTTACACAACAGAATACCGGCCATGTGCAACCAGAAGACAGATCTGTAACAGAAGTAACACATATCTGGCAAATGGGACGTCCAAGTGTTGATGCTATAGAGGTCCATGCAATACTGAACGGTAGTGTGCTTGGAGTAATAGTGCTGGTTATAACACTGCCTGAGCAATCAACTGCTTCCCAGGTAACACTTACACCAGATGTAACGGGTGTGCCAGACAATGTAGTAGCTGTAAATGTAAACAGCTGATTTGTTGCATCCCCGGTCGCCGGGTCGATGCCGTATCCGTCAGTAACGCAGGCTGTCAACTGTGGTATTACTGTCACAATACGTGTAGAAGAACAGCTGGTAGTTCCGGTTGCAGCGCCCATTTGGTAGGTAACGATCGCCGTGCCGCCGCTTATACCTGTGAGTACGCCAGCAGGTGTGATAGTAGCTACCGTAGAGGGGCTGCAGGTCCAGATGCCTCCTGGAGTAAGATCAGTAAAAGTAGTAGAATATGCAGCGCCTGCACATATAGTTGATGCGCCGCTAATAGCTGCAACTGTAGGGTATACGGTTACGGTGAAGAAGGCCCTGCCTATGCAACCGCAGTCTCCTGTAACTGTATACGTAATGGTAGCTGTTCCCGGGCTGATAGCCGTTATTGAAGCAGTAGACATGGAGCCCGTGGTTGAGATGAGGTTTACTATAGCCACTGACGGATTGCCGCTTGTCCATGTTCCTCCGCCCGGAGTACCTGATATCAATGTGTAGTCGCCCACACAAAGTACAGGAGTTGGGGAAGGGTTCACGACTATCTTTACATCAGGCAGCGCGCAGACGGTTACATTGTATGTCACGTAGCAAGGTGTTGGTCCCGCGCCAAACAAGCTATACGTAACAATGGCGGTACCAGGCGATACTCCATGTATAGCTCCTGACGGAGCTACCGCAAGTACACTTATATTGCTGCTACTCCACACACCACCAGGTACAGCATCGGTCAGCACTCCGTTACTATGCACGCAAAGCAGGGTTGGCCCTGTTATTGGTGCAGGAACCGGATTGACTGTCAAGGTAAAGAACGCCGAACTGGTACATCCACACGGAGTGGTTATAGTATAAGTGATCGTGGCAATGCCAGGACTGTTGGCAGTTATAGTAGCTGTAGACGTGCCACCTCCAGTAATTATCATGACAACACTTGCGATAGATGGATTGCTGCTTGCCCAACTTACTGCGCCTGTACTACCGCCAGGCGATGCGGAAATATTGCTGACGTCTCCAACGCACATATACGCGCTGGGCGAAGGGTTGACGTCTATTTTCGCTTCTGGCGTTTCACAAACCGTGATTACTGCTGTTGTAAAGCAGGGAGTAGTGGCTGTTCCCGCGTTGTAAGTGATTATTGCTGTTCCAGCGCTCATACCCTCAATCACACCACCCGGCAGGACCAATGCAACGGTTGGGTCGCTACTGGTCCATACCCCAGGACTAACAGCATCTATCAATGTGGTAGTAGAGCCAGTGCATACAGTGAGAACGCCACCGATTGGACCCGGGTGTGGATAAACAGTTACAATAAAATAGGCATACCCTGTGCATCCGCAGCTATTGGTGAAAGAGTAGGTAATTGTAACAGTGCCCGGACTTACTGCAGTTATTAACCCACTTGAGATTGCACCGCCGGTGCTTGCGGTAGTAACGGTAGCAATGGTAGGATCACTACTTATCCAGTTGACAGTACCGGTACTTCCACCGGGTGTTGCGTAGATATAACTGATATCACCGACGCACATACTGGAGGTAGGTGAGGGATTAACTACAATTGAAGGGGTTGGAATGTCGCAAATAGTGATCGTTTTGTAAACGCTGGTAAGATCGCAGGAGGCAGTATAAGTAATTATAGCCGTGCCGCTAGCAGTTGCAGTAACATCGCCAGTAGAAGCATTAACAGTTACAAGCGGCGATGTGCTGCTCCACGTTCCTCCTGTTGTAGCATCTGTGTAATTTCCGGTACTTCCAACGCATAGATAATCGGGGCCGACTATTGGCGCGACAACGGGGTTGTTAATTGCAATATTTCTTACTATCTGGTTGCTAAAACTGTTCGCGTCCGCCCCCGTGAATCCCCAACTAACTGCATTGGCCGATGTGCCCCAGAATGTAACCGGGTTGAATGGCACAATTAAAATAGGGATTGGATTGTTCCATACATAAATATAGAGGTAGTTTTGAGCCGGACAGAACTCTATCTCGTAGTGATGCCAATTGCCGTCTTTGATGCCAGTTGTGCCATTAATTAAGGCGGGGCCACCTCCTGGTAGCGGAGTGGGTACAGCATTCTCAACAACGGCTACATGATCCGCATCATGCCCAGCCCATGTGTCGTTGAAATATCCAGACCCATTATTGAAATCGTCGATTTCCAATGCAAGGGATTGGGCAAAGTCAGGATTTGAACTGTAGTATCCCAGGTATCCTCCCCACCAGCCAATTGAGCCTGTTCCTGCAGTAGTGTTGATGTTGGTGCCGAAGACAGTACATATGCCGTCAGCCCCTCCATTAGACAAAATATTGAAATTAGCGTCAAAGTCCAGCGTAAAATGGTGCGTGAAGTCTATTGTCGTTGTACACCACAATGCTCCTAAATTGGCAGAGGTTGAAGGTGTGAAGTCCCATCCTCCGCTGGAGGCTGTTGTGGTGCCAACCATGTTGAATGAGAGACCGAAGCTACTGTACATGCTTAGCAGTAGCAGAAAAAATAGAGAAATTTTTTTCATTGGTTTAGTTTTTAGATGATGAATGATAATTACGCTGCAATATACTTTTGCATCATGCGCTCAATTATGGTAAACCGACGGCAGGTAGGTTCTAACGCCCGAAGTGCAAGTATTTTCTGACGAATGAAAATAATGCTCCGGTTGAAAATTATTTTCCTTTCCTATTGTCGCCTACCTACTTGGTCAGGTTTCTCAGTGACCGTCGAGATGCCTTCGCATTATTTCATTGCCATGTTTTTCGCAACTGGGGTGGGCTTTCTTACAAAGGCTATTTGTTCCTTTGTAACAACGAAGGGGTTTTTCATATAGTCGTATACCTTGCGTGCAAAACTGATACCAAATTGATCAACATATTTTGCCATTAACCACGACGAGATCAAAAGGAATACAATCGTAGCCGTGAATACAATAAGTACGCAGGGGTTGTAGCCCCGGGTACTATATAGCTGAAGAAAAAGCCAGCTACTGAAGGAACCCAAAATAATAGGATGCAGTAAGTAAAGTGAGAACGAAATGAAACCAAGAAACCGGAAAAGCCGTAGGCTTACTATTTTTTGCAGTAAGGGCGAAAAAACAAAAGCTAAGATCAAACAATAAGCTGCTATGGTATTGCACCATGGTGTATAATCCCAAATAGTGTTTTTTATTGTTTCCTGCCAGGTGTCGGCGTACGGAGAATTGAAAGGTACTGTACCAAGTAACAAACCAGTGACTAAAAGCGTGATGGCATAAAACGATGTGAGTATGGTCCTCCTTTTTTTTATCCATTGTTCCGTATAACATAGCGTCATACCCATTACGAAAGCCAGGTAAAAAGGACTTTTCATTACATAGAAATAGTACATTGCCAGGAACATCATAAATAACCGGTGCCTGCTCGTAAAATGCGTAAACATCAGGAACGCGAACACAAAGAGCGAGCCGTAGAACTCGGAAGAAATTGTCCATAAGCAAGTATCAAGGCTGGAGTCTCCGGTGAACATGGTACCAAAGAAAAGACTTGATAGCAGTCTGCTTTGAGGGTCCGCGATACGCCATTGTTTTATGAACCACTCGGAAAGCGTAATGCGGCTGGCCGGGTCATTAAAATACAGATGGCTAGTCAGCAAAATATAGGAAATGATCAATGCAAATGCCACAGGTATATAGAGCCTGAGAAAACGCCGATGCAACCCCGACATTAACACTTCGATGTCTTTAGAAATAAAATATTTACGGCTTAACACAAAACCACTCAGTACGAAAAAAATAGCTACGCAGAATCCTCCATTGTTTAGGAAACTAAACAAACTATTAGTGTATTCCATTTCGAGACCATTGAGATGTGACAACTCTGGCTTTTGAAACCACCAGGCACTATAGAAAGCGAGCGTAAAATGATTGAGAAATACACCAAAGGCCGCGATGCCTCTTATCCCATCGAGATAGGCAACTGAATTTTTTCGTGTTATCATAACGAAAACAGATTAGGTTAGGAGGTAAGTGAAGTGTCATTACCACTCATCGGGTTAAGTTTTTAGATGAATGATAATTACACTGCAATATACCTTTGCATGGAGCGCTCAATTTTGATAAACCGACGGCAGGTAGGTTATGGCGCGTGAAGTGCAGGTATTTTCTGACGAATGGAAAGTAAGGCGCAGGAACCGCCAGTAGCTTGGTTTTTGGTGGCTATGAAAAGAAAAAGAGGGTATAAATAACCGTTGCGGCAAAATGAAACGATATTAATTAGCTTGCGGTTAAAATTCGTTGTTGAATATTTTTAAAAAATCATTTTTCAGGCTGCGTGAAACAGGGATCTCTTTTTTATCAGACATGATGACCATGCCCGAAGATTCATACCTAAGGATGTTGTTAAGGTTTACGATATAGGAACGATGGACCTGGAAGAAGGAATGATTGTCGACAAGGTGTTGAAATTTTCCAAGGTTAAGCGAACTTATGTATTCACCCTTGCCTGTCACTATACGCGTGCATTTATTGGTGCTTTCCAGGTATAGTATTTCTGGTATGTTTATATAGTCTATGCCATGATTATTGGGCACGCCGATCTTATCGGTTACATGTGCGGCAGGGCTATTGTTTTGTTTAGCCTGGCGTTTATGTTCCACTCTCATCATAGCCTTACTGATCGCTGCGTTAAGGGCATTATCGTCTACCGGTTTCAGCAAATAACCCGAGGTAGTAAATGCAAAAGCTTCGATCGCATATTCTTCATGAGCTGTCACAAAGATCAGCTCGCAATCAAGGACTGGCAATAGCTTGAGTAACTCCATCGCATTTTTTCCTGGTATGGAAATATCCATGAATGCAATATCACATTTTTGCTCGCGAAATGCTGTCAGTGCATCCTGCCAGTTGAGGTAAGTGCCGGCTATTGTTATATTTTTAAAGAGGTGCATGATCCGGTATGAAAGCAGGTCTATGGCGTCCTGTTCATCGTCAACAATAATACAAGTAAAATTATTCGGCATGGCGTGGGTTTTTAATTTGTATGTATACTTTGGTCCCGGTTTCTATTCCTTCCTTATCGGTATAGCTGATATCGATATTCATGTATTCATATTGATTGAAAATATTCACAAGGTCTTTTATCAGCAGATCGCCATAAGAAGCATCTTTACTGGAAGTGTTCTCTTCGTTTATTTGTTTTGAACGTTTTCGCCCGATGCCATTATCTTCTATGATGCATATTATTTCATCACCCTGCTCGTTCTTTTTAAATGTTATCTTTAATAAACCTGGTGCCTGCATTTGCAGAATGCCATGATTAATGGCGTTTTCCACAAAAGGCTGAAGTAAGAGAGATGGTATCTGCACGGTAGACTGCGATATGTTGTCAGCGACCGTTATTTCATATTCAAACCTGTTTTTGAAACGTACCTGCTGCAACTCTATATAATCTTTCAGGTTGGTTATTTCCTCGGCTATACTTATGTATTTGTTCCTCGATGATTTTAGATATGCCCGCAGTAGCCGCGAGAACTTTGATATGTGCTCGTAAGCTTCCGTCATCTTATTTCTGCTAACAAGTAATAATGCGGAATTTAGGGAATTGAAAATAAAATGCGGATTTATCTGGGCATAAATAGCTTTCAATTCTAATTCCATTCGCAGGCTTTTCTGCTTTGCAGCCTTTAATACATATCGCCTTGTAACAATCACTGAAAGGGCAAATAACAATAACACAATTATTATAGCTGATACCCAAAGTATCCTTCTTCCCACATAGGTTTGCCACCAGTAAGGCTGAACAAATAATATTGTGCGGATGGGATCGCTTTTCCAAACATCATCATAAGCGACAAGTGACAGCGAATAATAACGATCGGGTTGTAGGGCGGGGAGGTTTAATTCGTTCGCATTTAGCTCATGCCATATCGTGTCTTCACCTAACTGGAACATGTACCTGACTTTGTTATTGCCATAAGGGTTTATGACGTCGAATTGCAGTTTTGGTTCTTTCTGATCAATCGTTATTGTATCGGTGTTCCTGACTTCAAATGTACTATCGTTGTAACTGAAAATGAACTTATAAGCGTAAATATTGCTGCTCGTTTTATTCGCCAGCAGCTCGCTATCCGATGGTGTAATAACATGGTAAACGCCCTTATCTGTATTGAGCAGAACATTACCCCATGATGCCTGGCAATCGTACACGTACCTGTAATTGATATTTTTCAGATTGGGGTATATGATAGGCGCTGAAACCTGTTGCATACCCAAAACCTTGCTGAATAACACACCGAATTGGCCTGCCACTATAATTGTGTTATTGTACAAGAGAACGCTCGCTCCTTTTAGATTTATATTTTTGAACAACGCCAGATATGTCGAGTTATGTTTATCATAAACGGAGACATTGTCGGTGCCTTTTAAATAGATGTTACCGTATTTATTGTCAAAAAGGATCTGTTCTACTTTCTTTATACCGAACAACGACAATTTATCTTTTGTTATTAAAGAGTCTTTTTGATCAGTATGTATGAATATGTTGTCGAAGTTATACGCCCAGTAACTATTATCGGAGCTGTCAAACAAGAGATTCCGGTACCTTCTTCGATCCAATATGCTTATCTTTTTCTGTTCTTTTGTACCGTCTGTATTTTCAAATGCTGCGGTAGAGATACTGTAATACCCGTTCTGCTTTTCCCTGATCAAATTTATTATGGTTACCGGATTTTTCTCCTCGTCAGGGTATATTTTGTTGTCCTTTATTCTATACCAGAAAGAAGTTGTTCCTAATATCAGCAATGTGTCGGAATTCCAGGCTACCACTTTTTCTATGTTTTTTACATTATTGAGCGGATATGTTCTTACAATATAGTTCCTTTCAATCGAGAGTAGATTTGCTGTTGTTTGATTCCACCAGAAACAAATACGGTCGCTTGTGCCACCAACAAATTTGTAATTGTGCAGGTCAATACTACTATCGCGCAGAAAATTATTTTTTGAAGCAGCATTTATCCATAGCCCGTTGGTTGTCGTTCCTATGCAACTGCCCCATAAAGAATCTCTGTGTATAGATCTTATCTTTGCCCCGGTTATCTTTTCATCGGGAATAAAGGCTGCTATAGGGTAAGATAATGCAGGCTTGTATCCATTGGTATCATAAAGCTCCGAAATACTGTGTTGTGTTATCAGATACAGCGAATTGGGAGGATCGATGTAGAGATAGCTGATATTGTCATTTAAACCGTAGTCGGCAAGTTTTATCTTCTCTGTATTTCCATTGTTTAGATTTAATAATGTGAAGTAATTGCAGGAAGGGTCGTTTATATCGAAGGATATCAAATAATTCCGGATCAGGTAGTTTTTGTTCGAAACGATTTTTTCTTCCGAAATGTCGCCCGGAAGGCCAAATAACCACTTTAATTTTATTCTGCCCTTTTCATAGGTTGGTGTGTATATTGAGTTATTGTATTCTATGATCATTTGCCCGTTAGTAGAATAGAACACATAGGCAGATGATGATTTTTTAT
>Ga0206949_1162_pt1 | contig 24355 bp, 18 predicted proteins | sample Alteio_BWOrgHeat_40_FD_153240 | JGI IMG/M metagenome (GOLD analysis project Ga0206949, IMG submission 153240) | Enriched cells from forest soil in Barre Woods Harvard Forest LTER site, Petersham, Massachusetts, United States -... | ecosystem: Environmental > Terrestrial > Soil > Temperate forest >...
TGGGGGTGGAGGTAGCTATTCAGAGTAATCTCGGTGCTTTGCTGGCGCTCAAGTCGTTTGGCGGTTACCAGACAGCGCAGGTGGCGCCGTTTATCTCCATGTACTGGGGCAGCCTGATGATAGGCCGCTGGACGGGCTCTATCAAGATATTCGAACCATCTGCGGCGGTAAAGAATATCCTGCTGTTCGTGGTGCCGGTGGTGGCATTTACAGTGGTGATCGGCGTGAACGCGATCGCTCAGAACGATATGAGCCCGCTGTACTGGTATATACTATGTATCATTTTACAGGTACTCGGTTTCTATGCCGGGCAGGATAAGCCGGCTAAAACACTATTGTTATTTTCCCTGTTGGGCATAGCTTCTATGATCGTGGGCATATCCACTACAGGCACTATAGCCATCTATGCATTTCTGAGCGGTGGGTTGTTTTGTTCTATTATGTGGCCGGGTATTTTCGCATTGTCCATTGCAGGGTTGGGCCGGCATACTTCGCAGGGCTCCGCATTCCTGATTATGATGATACTGGGTGGCGGCATCATACCTCCTATACAGGGCAAACTGGCTGATCTTCAGGCAATTGGCATTCACGCTTCTTACTGGGTAGATGTGGCTTGCTTTGCTTACCTTGCTGTCTTCGCTATAGGGGTGAAGGGTATTTTGCGCAAGCAGGGTATTGATTATGACTCCAGCATCGGGGGTGGGCATTAAGTCAGTTCAAACGGATGTTAATCTTCCGTTTTCTATTTTAATGTATAAACATGTACATTTGTAAAAAAATAAAACCATGACACTGACATTATTGATTCTGTTCAAATTCTTCGCGTTTTTCGCGCCGCCAAAGGCTGACGCAGTACCTGCCAGCATCTATGATTTTAAAGTAACCGCGCTCGATGGCGGTACTATCGATTTCTCTAAATACAAGGGGAAGAAGATACTGATCGTAAACACTGCATCGCAGTGTGGCAATACCCCTCAGTATGCCGACCTGGAAGCGATGTACAAGAAATACAAGGGCAAATTGGTTATAGTTGGTTTCCCTGCCAATGATTTTGGCGCACAGGAACCCGGCACTGATAAAGAGATATCTGCTTTCTGCACCAAGAACTATGGCGTCACATTCCCAATGGCGTCAAAGATCACGGTAAAGGGCGACGATATGGCACCTATATATCAGTGGCTCACCGGCAAAAAATATAATAAATTGCAGGATAGCGAAGTAAAATGGAATTTCCAGAAGTACCTGATCGATGAAAAAGGTAACCTGGTAGCTGTTTTTTCGCCCAAAATGAAACCTACAGAACCGGAAATAGTTTCGGCTGTTGAGAAATAACCTGTGTACCTGATGAAATTATCCAGCCCTGGCAACTGCCGGGGCTTTTTTGATGGTTATATGTCATCGTTTACCAATCAACGGGTTCGACCGATTTTGGCGTTCTAATTTCGCTATATTTGTTATCTTCAACCTTAAAACAATCTTAAAACATTATTATGTCAGATACAGCAACGAAACCATTTCCGTCAGACATTGAAATATCAAGATCGTCGGTACTGAAGCCTATTGCAGAAATAGCAAAGAACATAGGCATAGACCCGGAAGATATTATCCCTTACGGAAAATATAAAGCGAAGATACCGCTGTCTTACCTTGATGAGGCTAAGATCAAAAACAGCAACCTGATATTGGTTACCGCCATCACACCTAATAAAGCAGGTGTTGGCAAGACGGTGACCAGCGTTGCCACTTCGCTGGGCCTTAACTACATTGGCAAGAAAGCAGCCGTTGCGTTGCGCGAGCCTAGCCTTGGTCCATGCTTCGGTATGAAGGGCGGCGCGGCAGGCGGTGGTTATTCACAGGTATTGCCTATGGAAGATATCAACCTCCACTTCACCGGCGATTTCCACGCTATCACCTGTGCCAACAACATGATATCTGCATTGCTGGATAACTATCAATATCAGAATCGCAACACACCGCTGGCGCTTGCCAGCACAGTATGGCGGCGCGTGCTGGATGTAAACGACCGCTCGCTCCGTAACATGGTATCAGGGCTGGGAGGCAGTGCAAATGGCATCCCGACAGAAGCCGGTTTTGATATCACTCCTGCATCTGAGATCATGGCGTTGTTTTGCCTGTCTGCTGACCAGGACGACCTGCAGGCAAGGATAGAGCGCATAGTGCTGGGGTATACACAAGACAAGAAACCATTTACAGTAAAAGACCTGGGCGTAGCTGAGGCGATCACGATATTGCTGAAAGACGCCTTGCTGCCCAACCTGGTACAGACCACGGAGCAGACCACCGCATTCGTTCATGGAGGGCCTTTCGCCAATATAGCGCATGGATGTAACTCGGTGCTGGCTACCAAGATGGCGCTGAGCTGCAATGATTATGTAGTCACAGAATCGGGATTCGGCAGCGACCTGGGAGCGGAGAAATTCCTGGACATCAAATGCCGCCTTTCCGGTCTTCGCCCCAAGGCTACGATCATAGTGGCCACATCTGCAGCGCTGAAACTGCATGGCGGAGTAGCTGCAGCCGAGATCAACAAACCGAATATGGAAGCCCTCATCGCTGGCTTGCCCAACCTGCAGCGGCATGTCGAGAATATGAAGAATTTCGGACAGAGCGTGATCGTGTCTTTCAATAAGTTCAAACACGATACCCCTGAAGAAATAGCGCACCTCGAAAATTTCTGCGAACAACAGGGTGTTGTATTTGCTATCAATAATGGATTCACTAAGGGTGGTGAGGGCGCTGCTGATCTGGCACAGAAAGTAGTAGATATGATTGAGCATCATCCGTCAAAAGACATCAACTTTACTTACGACCTCACGGACAGCATTAAGACCAAGATAGAGAAGATAGCTACCAAAATATACCGTGCCGGAGAAGTGGTATTCACCGGGCCGGCGGCTACTAAAATGAAATCGTTTGAAGCCAACGGCTGGGGCAACCTGCCGATATGCATCGCTAAAACACAATATTCTTTCTCAGATAATGAAAAGAATATCTGCGCACCCAGCGGTTTTACTATCAATATCCGCGACCTTGTTATCAATGCAGGCGCAGGATTCATAGTAGCTGTGGCCGGTGAGATCATGCGTATGCCGGGCTTGCCAAAAGATCCACAGGCACTGCATATAAAGCTCGTTGATGGCAACATCGAAGGACTCAGTTAAGGAGACTATATTTATCGAAAGAAGAAGCCCCGCGAAATACTCGCGGGGCTTCTTCTTTTTATGCAGGTCGTTGCTTATGTTATCTTATTAAGGTGACATCGCCTTTCTGCTCCATAGTCTTTCCGCCGCAATCAAATTGGAGGTAGTAGAAATACACATCCGTTTTCATTGGTACGCCATTGTAATTGCCATCCCATTTCATGTCGTTATTGGTGGATTCATAAACGGTTTCTCCCCAGCGGTTCTCGATACGGAATATATGGAACCGGTGGTACCCAACAAATATCGGGCGGAAGTAGCGGTTATTCTTTGGGTCACTAGGTGTAAAAGAAGTAGGGAATGCTACTGTGCAGCAAGAGCCCGGGTCCAGTTCCTGGCTGGTGGTGGCGGCACATCCAAACGGATCCGTAACCAGCAGCGTAACAATACTTGCCGAATTTTCTACCTTGCCCCAGGTAACACCCTTATTCACATTACTGAAGTAATGGGCAGGCATCCACGCGTATGAATAGTTATAACTGGTTGCCGTAGCTTCAAACAATACACTGTCTTCCAGGCAGAGTTCGCCGGCTCTCGTTTCGTACCTGAAGGTGGCATCGGGTACGTTATGCACGTCAACCGTGTCAGCAGTTGGCGGAGCGGTGCAGCCTTCAACGGTTGTTGATTTTACCAGGATCACGTGCCGGCCACTGTCGTTCCAACTGATACCGAATGGCCCGCCACTATTGGAGTTGTGGGTGATAATGGTCAGTGCATTGCTCGTTTCCATAGGTGTGTTGTCTACCTGCCAACTGAACAACGCTGCGTTTTCCGACTTCGATCCAAGGGCCAGGTTCACTGTATCGCCCACGCATACATCCACTTTGGTTACAGATGTAGCCGTAGGATGTGGAACAACAGTGATCCTCAAGAAAGTATCAGAAGAACACCTGCCGTGGTAGTCGCTGGCAAACAAGCGGATATAGTTATTCTGCACTACCGAATCGAACCGTACATAGATCATAGAGTCAGTAGGAATAGAGAAGGTACTATCCTTCATCGGATTTACCGAATAATGAGTACCCGGGAACGTGGACCATACATAGGCAGGGTCGTCCATTAATGGCCCACTATATCCAAGCCAGATAGAGTCGTACTGGCATACAAATGGTTGCTGAGGTGTAATGTTAAATTCTGGTTTAAACAAAGTGATCACATTCAGCGGCGCCGGATCACTTTCGCAGCCATCTACTGTCTGTGTCACATACCAGGTAGCTGTGCCCGATGTGTCGGTAGATGGTACAGGTGGTGCGATCACCTTACCGTCGTTAGCTGTCTTGTACCACTTATTGTTCTGACCGGTGGCAGTAAGCGCTACGGCGGGTGCAAACTGGCAGTAGGTAGTATCAATAGTAAGCGGTGCGGCAGGCTTAGGAATGATGATCACAGAATCGATAGCGCTGTCGCTCACACAACCTTTTACTGTTTGCGTCACAAAGTAATAAATGGTAGTTGGCAGTAAGGTGAGCGGTGTAGGCGCTATAATAAGTCCGGGGGTAATGCCGGGGCCATACCATAAGAGATTAGAGCCGCTGCTCACAAGCTGGCTCGCCACTGCATACTGGCAATAAATTTGCGGTGTTACAGGCGGAGGCGGTGGTATTGGCGGGTCTGTCAATACTACAGGGCCAATGGTATTATAAGGACATTTTGTACCAGTCACCGTGATATTTGAGTAGGTGCCTGAGGACAAGCCAGTCAGTATAATAATTCCGGTTGACGATGCCATAAGGGTTACTGATATCGGTGCACCATTGAACAGGTAAGTAATGGTAAAGGAGGTAGATGGCACAAAGCCGCTGATGGTAATTGTACCGTCATGTCCTTTACAAGTAGTTGGAGAAGATGAACCTGCAATCGCGATCACAGTAGGCGGCGGCTGAGAAACGGTAACAGATACATTATCTGTACATCCGCTCTTATCGGTTATCGCTACCGTATAAGTGCCTACTGACAGTCCGGTAGCTGTAACGCCCGTTTGCACAGGGGTTGTACTCCATTTATAGGTGATCGGCGCAGCGCCACTGATCGTATAGGCAGACGCAGTGCCATCACTCAGTCCGAAACAGCTCACATCTGTTTCTTTGACCGCAGGTACAACGCCCTGTGCCGTCACGTGAACAGAATCTACTTGCGAGCAACCAGCAATGTCTGTGACTGAAAAAATGTAGGTACTGGTGCCAAGTGGAGGAGTAACTATTGTACTGTCGCAGGTGGAGCAACTGAGGGTTCCGCTGCTGGACGACCACGTGTAGGTGAGCGGCAAAGCTATATCGGTAGCGCCTGTGTGTATCATCACGCTGTTACCTACACATATCGTAGTATCGTCGCTCGGATGTATTTTCAGGCTGGTAGGGTATACCCTGGTATAGAGCGTATCCGGGCATCCGTAGCCCACGTAGGGCGTTAAGATAACAGCAAACGTGGTGGGACCGCCGGGTGTTGGGATAGTTATCGTATCTGTGGTGCCGTAAATAATGGAATAAGTGGCCGAATCAACCCATTGGTAACTCTGGTAACCAGCTGGTCCTGTAAGTGTAATGTTAGCTGAATTGCAGGACACATTGGTAATGGCAAAAAGCCCGCAATCCATGTCCAGGTAACCGTAACCGAAGTGGCCGCCTGCACCGCAATCTGCGGCCGTAAAATCGATAGTGACTGTTTTGCCGCCAAATCCAGATAAATTCATACTGCCGGTAGACCAGTTCCGGTAATAAACATCAAAACCCACTGTGGAAAGGTTGAATCCTGGTAAGCCTACACCAGCTTTTACAACATAGTCAAACTGTGCGCAGGGTAGCAGTGATCCTGTAGCAGAGTCATAAGCGCTTACTTCAAACCTCGGCTGTGTAGATGCCGGATGCGTGCCGTCTTCCAGCACCATAGCATAGTGATAGATGAGGCTGTAATTGGCAGTTCCTGAAGGCACATGTACATTGTAACGCGCGCGTTCTGCGCAATAAAGTGCAGTATCATGGCCCAGCTTACAAGAATATTTCCCGGCGCCAACCACAGGGAAAAAACCATAAGGATCCACTGCGCTGCCGAACATCAGGTCTTCTCTCCCTGGTACCGGTGTAGTTGGGGTAAGTGTGTAAACCGGGCCTGCAGCCACAAGTCCGTTGAAGAAGTCCCAAAACGACAGGTTCCCCATTTCGAAGTCAATATTCGGAGGGCAGGTAGGTTTCTGCGCCTGTACTGAAGATGCGAAAAGAAATAACAAAAAGAAAAGGATAGGTAATTTTTTGTAGCTCATAATGAAGGCATTAGATTAATGTTTTTAATAGTCAGGGTTACAGCACTACATCGCAAATAAAATTATGCTTTATTTCTTAATTAAGATACAACCTTGTAGAATTTTTTCTAAAAAAGTAATACATAAAGAATAACAAGACACGAAGTTCGCCTGTAGGCGTTGGGTAATGGTATGTATTTTTTATTTTAGTATTAAATACTAATTGATGCTCATGTCTCTGGTAGTTACAAATATAGGGGTTTCCGTTATAGTTAACTGCAACTTACCATTTTCCGTTCTTTTTTGCACCACATCCATCTGTTTGCTGCCCGCTTTGGGCGAATACAGATAAGCATTATCCGTATTTCCGAGGGCCAGCGTATAGCCAGCCATACGGCCTTTCTCATCAGGAATATACAATACGTACATAGAAACGCTGTCCTTAATGTATTTGTCCACCACAGGGTCGCTGCTCACAGATGTCGCAAAGGTGTACCCCCCAAATAGCTTATTCACCTGGTACATATAATCTGCCGCCGGCCGCCGGGAGCGGTCGGCATTGATGAGCCCGGCGGAAGAAAAGTTATTGTCGCTGCTTGGGTTGTCGTCAAACAGTTCATAAAAGAACACTTTTTGTATCCCTTCCCTGGCATAGAGCAGGGAGGTGCGCAGGCTCCAGTCGGCCTGTGTCTCCATGGCTCTTCTTTTTTCAATGATCATGGCATGTTGCGGGGTATGCTGATTAATATCGTAGCCGGTTTCAGTCACCCATACCGGCATATCCTTAGCATAGAGGTGCGACAGTTCCATAAACTTTCTCGCGGTTGCGGCTGCATTCGTCAGTTCCGGTGCCTGGCCGCTGGTTTGCTTTTTATCTGCCACATAATCCGCGTCATTACAGTAGTAATGATAATTGATTACATCCCATGGCAGGTCTACGGAGCCGTCGGTTTTCAGCCCCCTGTGCATCCGGCACCAGTTTATCATGGCCTTTACAAATTCCGGTTTGGGAGCCGCAAGTCCCGCCATTACTACCTGCATGGATGGGTCGGCATTCTTTACGCCAACACCTGGCCCCATAGTGTTTTTATTGCCATCGTAAAACGCCGATAGGTTGGCCGCATACTCCGCGCCGCTCTGCTGTGCCCTCGCCCCCTGCCACCACTTATCGCGTTCGTTGTCACATTCTATGTAACTGATGAGGCCCATACCTATTTTCACCCGGTTGTGTGGCCCGTTTGGCCAGGGTACCACGGCTGTATCCACTTTTACCAGTCCTCTATCTACTTGCTTGTTGTGCCCATACCGTGCCGCGTACTGAAATCCCATCCTCGCCTGCTCTATATAGGAGTTAGGGTCCGATTTATCCTTGCCATAGCGCATCGGTACGTTCTCATTCCCGCGCTGGTCCGAGGGCGCAGCTGTCTGCATCCAGTCGGGCACCGTTTTTATACATGCTACTACCGTTATTCCCTGCTTCTGGCACCATTTGTACATTGTATCGTAATTCCAGCTACCGCTCTGTGCCGGATTGAACGTGAAATGCCCTTCGGTATGCTCCAGTTTTTCCCAGTCCAGGTAGTGGCGGATGCCCGTAAAGCTCTTTACGGCATTGAGTCGAACAGTATCCAGGTTCAGCGCATCAGCAGGGTTCATAAAATCCCATTCAAAAGCACACACGCCAAAATAGTTGCTCAGCGGCACAGATACCGAGGTGCGGTGATACTCTGGTTGCGGGCTTTCTTTGGTCTTGTCATTCCGGCCCCGGCCATCATCAGCGCAACTGCTGATGCAAAGAAGAAGAAATATTGGTACGAGCGATGATCTCATTTGTTGGTGCCGGTGTTTGTCAGCGAAAATACAGAATTATGGGTGCCGGTGAAGGTGGCATTTAAAATGATGGGCTATTTTCGCTGATTTACCCTACTGCGGAAAAAATTGTACCTTTCACGCTAATCATAATTCTCCGGTTTTGAAAAATATCTATCTGTCTCTTCTTGTCCTGTTGGCGGCAGGCGCATCATACACAATATATAAAACGCATCACGCGCAGCATGTCGCCTATCTCGGTGATGCAGATGCGCTTGGTTCCAATGATGATGATAAGGCCCGGGATAATTACGAGCTGGCCCGCCTGCGAGATCCGGCTACCGGCAAGATACCTGACCACATTCGTGAAAAAGAACTGGCATTTGCGGCTACATTGCCCAATGACAGGTATGTAACCGGCCGTACTACCGGTTATAGCTGGGCGGCAAGAGGGCCGTGGAATGTAGGTGGCCGTACACGGGCATTTGCCATTGATGTAACTAATGAGAATAACCTGGTCGCCGGCTCTACTTCCGGCGGTATGTGGCGTTCTACCGATCAGGGCAAAAGCTGGCACACAGCTACCACACCCGATCAGTATAAGAGTGTATCATGCCTGACACAGGATACAAGGCCGGGCCACACCAATGTCTGGTACTATGGCACCGGCGAGGCAGTGGGTACATCGGCCTCCGGCGGCGGGGCTTTTTACCTCGGCAATGGTATCTATAAGTCGGTAGACAGTGGCAAGACATGGCAGATACTGCCATCTACCACTACCAACAGCCTCACTACTCTCGACATCTGGGGCGACATATCCTGGAACATCGTTACAGACCCGTCTGATATGACGCATGATGTGGTGTATGCGTGCGGCTATGGCACCGTATACAAAAGCATGGATGGCGGTACCACCTGGAGCCTGATCTATGGGGCATTGGGCACAAATTATTATACCGATATTGCCATCTCAAAGACCGGTATATTGTATACATCGGTCAGCAGTGAAAATCTTGGCGAGCATGCCACCTCGGGCCTGTTCCGCTGCACAGACGGCGCTACCTTCATAAACATCACTCCAGCTTCTTTTCCCGACACTTTTAACCGGGTGAAAATAGCCATCTGCCCTACTGATGAGAATCAGGTCTACTTTCTCGGCAACACACCAAATCACGGCCAGCCCGACACCAACTATCTCGGTACCATAGAATACAACAGCCTGTGGAAATACAACTATATATCAGGAGACGGCAGCGGCACAGGTGGTTTCTGGCGTGATTTCTCTTCGAATCTGCCTATCTCCGGCGGTGCGTTCGACAAGTTCACCACACAGGGGTCTTATGATATCGTGGTGAAAGTAAAACCTAACGATAGCAATGCCGTGTTTATAGGTGGCACAAATCTTTACCGGTCCACTTCAGGTTTTGCTGATAATACGCACACTACTTATATCGGTGGTTACCAGGAATTTACTACCCTGCCGGTGGTGAACCTCTACCTGAATCATCACCCCGACCAGCATGAGCTTGTCTTTTTCCCCAGCAACCCGGATCACATGATCTCTACCAACGATGGTGGCATATTTTATTGCAACGACAATACAGTGGCGAGTACGTTGTGGACGTCATTGAACAATGGCTACATCACTTCTATGTTCTACACATGTGCCATAGACCATGCTACAGTCGACAATATTGTTATAGGTGGCGCACAGGACAATGGAAGCTGGTTCACTAATTCAACGAATCTTACCGACCCCTGGATCTCGCCACGTGGTGGTGATGGCTGCTATTGTGCTATTGCCGACTACGGCAAGGCATTTTACTTCAGTATACAGAGCGGAAAGATCATGCGCGCTAAAGTGGACAATAAGGGCAATGTGGACAGCTTCGCCCGCATAGACCCTATCGGCGGGTTCGGTTACTTGTTTGTGGCGCCCTTCGTGCTCGACCCGAATAACAATGACATCATGTACCTCGCCGCGGGTAAGTCTTTCTGGCGCAACAACAACCTGTCCGGTATACCTTACGCCAGCAACTGGGATTCCATATCCACCAACTGGACCCGCTATCCCGACTCCACCACGCCGGGCGGCAATATCTCTGCCATTGCTGTTTCCACAGTGCCTGCTAACCGTGTATACTTCGGTACAGATGAAGGCAGGGTATACAGGATAGACAGTGCCAATTCAGGTATACACATCTATAAGAACATTACTTCAAAAACTCCATTCAATTTCTTCCCTACGTTTAATGCAGGGTATTATGCTAATGTGAGTTGTATTGCGGTAGATCCTGCCAATGCAGATCACTTGTTGGTGGCATTCTCTAATTACGGCGTTTACAGTCTTTTCTATTCTGCCGATGGTGGCGCTACCTGGGCCAAAGCCGCAGGCAACCTGGAGACAAACAAATCTACCGGTGGTGGTGACGGTCCATCTATCCGCTGGGCCAATATTATACCGGTTCCCGGTGGCACAGTATACATGGTCGGTACCAGCGTAGGCCTCTTCTCCACAACGCACCTTAGCGATACCAGCACCGTATGGGTGCAGCAGGCTACAAGTACTATCGGGAGTGCAGTAGTAGATATGATCGATTATCGCAACACAGACGGACTGGTAGTAGCTGCTACACATTCCAGCGGCATGTATTCTTCTTTCATTACGCAGGTGGGCGATATCACAGGTATCAAAGAGGTCGCGGCAAGTACACCTGATTTTAGTCTCATTACCTACCCCAACCCATTCAACACCGCTGCTACTATACAGTTCACCCTGGATAAACCTGCTGTTACCAGCATTACGATATATGATCAGTTAGGCAGGCAGATACAAACCCTGGCCAATGAGCAGATGACTTCAGGGCAGCACCAGTATTCCTTCGCAGGCAGTAATCTGCCGGCAGGTATTTACTACTGCACGCTCCGGTCTGGCGGCTTTACCCAAACGAAAAGGATGGTGTTGACCAGGTAAGTGCCGTGCTGCTGCTATGCTGATTGAATGATCCGGATACACTCATCCGGCGTCAGCAGTTGTTGTTCACCGGTGCTGAAGTTTTTCAGGCTCACCATATTTTTTTGGCGCTCGTCATCGCCCGGCAGCATTACATAAGGTATGCCGCGCTTATTGGCATACTTCATCTGCTTGTCAAACTTAGCGGCATCTGGATATATTTCGGCAGCTATTCCCGCCGCTCTTAATTTTTGTAACAAATGGAGCGCATAGATTTCATTCTCTCCGCCAAAATTCACCAGCATCACAGCAGTGCCGGTTGCCAGTTGTTCCGGGAATACTTTCAATTCTTCCATCACATCATAGATACGGTCTATGCCAAACGACACGCCCACGCCCGACAATCCTTTTAGCCCGAAGAGTCCGGTAAGATCGTCATACCTGCCGCCGCCACCTATGCTGCCCATTTTTACATCCGGGTGCGCGCACACTACTTCTACTATCACGCCCGTATAGTAGTTAAGCCCCCGCGCCAGGCTAATGTCTACTTCAATGCCGGTCTTCACATCTTTATCACTTGGTGGAAGTAGTTCCTTATGGTATGCCAGGGTTTTGCTTAACTCATTGATACCTTCCATTCCGCTGGCGCTGTGCTGCATGATGTCGGCAAACGCAGCCAGTTTTTGTTCGTTATTGCCGGTTACATTGATCACCTTTTCTATTTGCCAGATACCATCATCACTTATGCTGCGCTCTTGCAGTTCCTTCGCCACGCCTATCCAGCCTATCTTGTCCAGCTTGTCCATGGCAATGGTGATATCCATCATTTTCTCGGGCATACCACACAGTTCGGCAAGTGCCGCCAGCAGCTTTCTGCTGTTTATTTTTATCGTTACCGGTATGTGCAACTTATCAAAGGCGTTTTGGTATATGCCCAGTAATTCAGCCTCATTGATTAATGATGTACTGCCCACTACATCCGCATCGCACTGCCAGAACTCACGGTAGCGGCCCTTCTGTGGCCTGTCTGCGCGCCATACAGGCTGCATCTGGTATCGGCGGAAAGGGAACGCAAGCTCGTTCTGGTGCATCACCACATACCTTGCGAAGGGGATCGTCAGGTCATATCGCAGTGCCCGTTCTGTAACCACGGGAGTAGAGTAGGGTTTGCTGAGCAGGTTGTTCCATTCTGCGTTCAGCTTTGCCTTGTCTTCTTCTTTCTTTTCGTGCAGCCCGTTATTGAGTATCTTGAATATGAGCCTGTCGCCTTCTTCGCCATACTTGCCGGTAAGTGTTACCAGGTTCTCCATAGAGGGCGTCTCTAATGGCTGGAAGCCGTAGAGCTCAAAAATATCTTGTAGTGTATGCAGTATATATTGGCGCTTGCGCACTTCTTCGGGTGAAAAATCGCGGGTGCCTTGTGGTATCGATGGCTTAGACATAATTTTCTTTCTTGTAGCGCGCTATAATAGCATCGCAGGTTTTATCTATTAGTTGGTATGCTGTAATGTATCCTTCTTCGTTGCCGTAGTAAGGATCAGGCACAGATTCATTTTTCTTAATCCGGTGTTGCGACGATGGGTCGGCATATAGTTCGTTCAGAAAGTAATCGACTTTGCTCATGTCGGCAGCTTTGCCGCCTATCTGTTGTATCTCGCGGTAGACGTCTGCAGCCATAGCGTATATCTTATCGTACTCGTCAAAATCGTCAGCGGTAAATTTGTTGGCACGCTGTGCAGATATATCTATGCCATGTGCCAGGCACACCTTTTGCGATAAAGGGTGAGGAGGTTCACCCACATGATAGGATTCTGTGCCCGCTGATACCACTACCCAATCCAGTCCGTGTTTCTTTACCTTATCTCTGAGCAAGCCCTCTGCCATCGGTGAGCGGCAGATATTTCCCAGGCAAACCATCAATATGCGCATGGTGCAAAACTAAGGAACGTTTATTTAATTATCGTTCCTAATCAAAACCATGAACGACGGGTCCGGCTGGTGGTAAAAATAAATGAGCATCATCCGTGTGGATAATGCTCATTTTTTATATAATGAATAATGTTAACGGTGGTGAAACGCAAGCCCGAAGGTGGATATCCCGGTCGAAAGGTCCAGGAACAGGCCTGTGCGGCGTGTGATGTGGTACTCAGCGCCTATGTGGCCGGCCAGGTACAGATTGCTTACACTGTTGGCTACAGACCTGTCTCCATAATAGCCATCATCCCAAACTACATTGTCAAACACATAGCCCAGGGATGCGGCAAGGTAGATGTCCCATTTCGGGTTCAGGTTCAGCAGCCGGTCAAAATAATAGGTGCCTTTTACGCCTATCGGTACTATCGTTTCATGGTAGTAATAATGGTTGCCGCCATAGTAGTAATCATCGTAGCTGCGATAAGATGAGATGCCGATAAATGGTGACAGGGTAAAATTCCTGGCAACGTTAAACTCATAGCTGGCCATAAAGAACGGTGCCGACTGCCCGTAATAGCCAATACCGATACCTAAGTTCAGCGTATTGCCATACGACTCATCCTTTTGCTGTGGTTTGTTGTTTGGGGCATTGTTCTGTGCATAGCTGGTAGCCGTGCCCAGGAGTATTAGTGCCAGGGCTATTGCCCGGATTCGTGTAGTTGGTTGCATAATGGTGTTTTTTTCAATAGGCTTAATAAAATCGTGCCAGAGAGACAGTTAGCACGGTTGTTGCAGTTGCCTTTTATGGAAGAAGTACTACTTTCACCGCTTATTTGGCTTTCGATATGTCTACATTAAAAGAACAGCTTTACCGGCTTTGCGGCGAATACATTAGTAAGCGTGAGGCTGATATAAAGAGGGTGATCGCCGAGGCCCGGGAAGCCGCCAACAATGAAACAAAAAGCAGTGCCGGTGATAAATATGAGACAGGTCGTGAACTCATGCAGCAGGAGATAGACCTGAACCGTACCCGGATAAATGAACTGAATAAACTGAAACAGGTATTGGAGCGGATCAGTCCGGCTCATAAAAGCGAGACAGCCCAGCCTGGGTCATTAGTCTACACAAGTATCGGGAATTACTACATTGCCATTGGCGCAGGGCAGTTAAACGTAGACGGCTGTAACTACTATGCTATTTCAGCAGCTTCTCCCATTGGCCTCAAACTGATGACATTGAAAACAGGCAGCTCATTTTTGCTGAACGGCAAAACGGTAGAGATAATAAACGTTGATTAAATCATCATGGTTCTTGTAGGTACTTCTCCAGCTCGTCTTTGATGATGTATAGCGGCGAGGCAATAGCATTGATGTATTGATAGTTACCCTCCCGTTCATTTTTTATGGAAAGCTGTATACCGCTTGCCTCGCTTTGTATCGCGTTCACTACGTATTTCTCTCTGGCGCCATCGTAAAAAAGGTAGGGCGCACCAGACGAGCCGAAACGGAAATATCCTTTTATCAGGTAGCGGAATCCTTCAAACACATAGTTGCCCTCCACCTCGTCAGGGAACACATTGAAATGGTCCAGCATACCCTCCATATCTGCGGCATTCAGCAGCCTCCCTGCAGACCCTGCCGGCGAACTTTGCAGGCAGTATATCTTATCCATCGATTCATCAAGGAAGTCGTAGTTAATGTCAACAGATGGTATCCTGTCGATGATTTCTTTTGGCGCATCCACTATCCTGTACAGAGCAATATCCGCGCTGTAAAATGCCTTCACCAGCTCCACCTCCAGGAGGAATGTATGTTGGTGAATGGCTTGTTCAAAAAGGTAGTTCTCTGTGCCAAAGTAGCGGGTCAGTGCAGTGTCGTTGTAAAATAAATTGTTCTTGAACTGGAACAGCAGGTGTGGCTTGCAGATCTTCTTTTTAGAAAGCGTCACCCACCGTGTATCAAATCTTTTTTGTTTCAGGATATTGGCTATCACCTGCAGGTTGGCCGGGTCATCAGTGTTCAGGTATTTTTTGCCGGTATAGTCATCTGTGAAATATTGCTGGTCCAGGAAGCGTGTTTGCGCCCCGTCCAGTATCGGCAGTAATTCTTTCTTATAAATCTCCTGGCTGATAGACCGGTAGTAGCCAGCCTGTATCCGCAGATTGTGTGCCACGCTCAGGAAGTAGCCGTTCCCTACATGGAAAGCACAGATGTTATTCTCAAAGAACCTTTTCTCGGGCTCATTGATATTGTATGCCCACATTATCCGTTGCAGGGGCGACGTTTGCTCATCGATCAGTGCGTGCTTCTTGTTGATGAGATCTGATGTGTCCCCGCTATTCTTAAAGTCTAAAAACATAGGTATTTGCGGATGATTTTATTTACTGAAAAGCTGTGACAGATCCAATGAAAAGCCGGGGATAACAGAAGAAGAAACTACGTCCCCTGTCGTCATTGTCCGTGATGGCGTATAGCTTCCGTTTGTCAAAGTATACACAAGAAAGGTTTCATCCTGCGGAGAAACGATCCAGTATTCTTTTACGCCCGCTTCCTCATACACTTCATATTTGTTGCGCATCTCCTTTGCATTATTGCCCGGAGAAAGGATCTCTACTACTATATCAGGCGCGCCTATACAACCTTTATCATCCAGTTTCGATTCATCATATATCACGCAAATGTCCGGTTGCAATACCGTCAGTATATCCTTATCGTCTTTCGATTTTCGGGGCAGGCGCACGTCAAACGGCGCGGAGTATGCCTTGCACTTCGAGCCCTTCAGGTGATTGTATATGGCTACATGTATAAAGGCCGATACCTCCTGGTGCCTGCGATTTGGTGCCGGGCTCATTTTGAAAATGCGTCCCTTTATCAGTTCCACACGTTCCTCAAACTTCCATTTATAGTAGTCTGCATAAGTGTATATTTTATTGAGGTCAAGGTCAGCAAATTCCATTTTGCAATGTTTTTTCAAAAATAGAGATTAATTGCGAAATGATAGGGGCTTTGCGCAAGTTTGAAATATGCATGCAGCGGTAAAATCGTAGTAAGGAGGACACGCCCTGAAAGGGCAAAATCTCATAGCGATGGGCATCGCCCATCGGGATCACGCCCATCGGGATCACGCCCATCGGGATCACGCCCATCGGGATCACGCCCATCGGGATTTTTTGCCCCTGTAAGGGCTACCCGATTTGCGAATATTTGAATTGCGCGAAACAACTCAACTACAACCACTGTTCGTATGACATTTCTGTCGGTTCACCCCTCCTTTTATTTTTTTCGCCGCTTCTGTAACAAAAGTATTACTTTAACGATGTACTATTATAAAAATCATTTATCATGTTACAGATATCCGGGCTATCCAAAACGTACCCCAATGGCGTACAGGCGCTGAAAGATATTAATCTTAGTATTTCCAATGGCATGTTTGGACTGCTTGGGCCCAATGGCGCAGGTAAGTCGTCGCTCATGCGCACCATAGCCACATTGCAGGATGCCGACACCGGCAGCATTATGTTTGGCGACATCGACGTCTTCAAGCAGAAGCAGGAGCTCAGGAAAGTATTGGGCTACCTCCCGCAGGAGTTTGGCGTGTATCCCAAAGTATCCGCAGAGGAAATGTTGCATTATATAGCCAGGCTGAAAGGCATTGCAAATGCTGGTGAGCGGAAAGAACTGGTGAAAGCCCTGCTGGAGCAGGTGAACCTGTATAACCACCGCAGCAAATCGCTGGGCGGTTATTCCGGCGGCATGAAGCAGCGTTTCGGTATAGCGCAGGCCCTTATAGGCAATCCGAAATTGATAATAGTGGACGAGCCTACCGCTGGCCTGGATCCTGCCGAACGACTGCGTTTCAATAACCTGCTCAGTGAAATAGGGGAGAATATCATTATTATTCTGTCTACCCATATCGTGGATGATGTAAGTGAGTTGTGCAACGACATGGCCATTATTTCCGGGGGCAAAGTAGTGCAGCGCGGCAATCCGGAGCACCTGGTACAGGGCCTCGATAACCGCATATGGAGCAAGAAGGTGAAAAAAGATGAAGTGGCTAAATACCAGGCCGAATATAAAATGGTCATTGCCCGGTTATCCGGCGGCCTCATGCGGGTCTACATCAACAGCGAGTCCGACCCCGGAAATGGCTTCGTGCCAGAGAAGGCAACGCTGGAAGACATTTATTTCTCAAACATTTCCTAACCTTTTAATGAACAACTATGTTTAGTTCCATATTTGCATTTGAGGTAAGGCGACTCATGAGGTCAATGTCTACCTATGTTTACTTCTTTATACTGGTTGCCGTTACTTTTTTTCTTGCGCTCTTAGCGGGCGGCGCGTTCCCCGATGCCAATTTTAATATTCGTGGAGAGAAAATAATGGCCAATGCGCCTATCGTTATCGATATTTTCTTTTCAACGATCAATAGCTACATCGGCCTCATCATCCTGGTGGCTATAGTGGGCAACGCGGTACTCAAAGATTTTAAGGACAATACCTATACCATGATCTTTACCACCCCGGTCTCCAAGTTCGACTATTTATCGGGTCGTTTTGCCGGGTCCATGTTCATAACGCTCCTCATACTTACCGGCCCTGCTTTCGGGCTCATGCTGGGTTATGCTTCGCCGTGGGTCAACCACGAAAAGATAGGGGCCTTTATGCTGCTTCCCTACGTCAGTGCGTACTGGCAGACCGTTATTCCCAATGCCTTGATAGATGGTGCTATCTTCTTTGCGGTAAGCCTTATAGCCCGTGATATCTTCGTGATCTGGTTGTCGCTCATCATTTTCTTTGTTGCCATAGGTGTGTCTGGTTCCTTCTTCGGATCGCTGGATAAGCAGACCATTGCCGCGCTTGCCGACCCCATGGGCAGTTTTGCCAAGCGGGCCGCCAGTAAATACTGGAGCACTTACGAAATGAATCACCTCAATTTTTCAATGCGTGGTTTGCTTCTTATCAACCGGCTTATCTGGCTGTCGGTAGGCTGTGTGGTCTGGTGCATCGGTTATTCCTATTTTTCATTTACGTCCAGCCCGCGCAGGGTATTCTTTAAGAAAGCCTTGCTGGCAGACAGTTCAAAACTTTCATTCGTACCATCCTTTTTCAAGCGGAGCCAACTACCTAAGGTGTCGCAATCGTTTACTACCGGCAACAACCTAAAAAGCCTCTGGGGCCTTTCTGTCAATGAATGTCGCACGATATGGAGAAATACATACTTCCGCATCATCATGCTCTTCGGTATGTTATTTTTATTCCTTTCGGCCATACAGTTGGGTAAAATATATGAGACAGCCATTTATCCGGTCACCTATATGATGGTAGAGGCATTCGGTGGTACGTTCATGTTGTTTATGGTCATTCTTACCATCATGTTTTCCGGGGAAATAGTGTGGCGTGCCCGCGATTTCAATATGAGCAATATCCTCGACTCATTGCCGGTGCCTAACTGGGTCTTTTATGTGAGCAAGCTTATTGGGCTTATTTTTATGCAGGTATTGCTGCTGACCATCATCATGGTATGCGGTGTCATTGTTCAGTCAGTCAAAGGGTATACGCATTTCGAGATACTGCTTTATATCAAATACCTCTATGGCATTCGCTTAATTGATTTTGTGCTGCTGTCTGTCCTTGCTGTTTTTGTGCAGACGCTCGTCAACAATAAGTTTGTGGGCTATTTCATCGTAGGACTATTCTATTTCTGGAACGCGTTCTTTGCGGCGCTGGTATTGAAGCACAATTTGTTCGTGTTCTCTTCCGATCCGGGCATCAACTATTCCGATATGAACGGCTTCGGTCATGCCATTTATTCCTTCATCGTGTTCAAGGTATACTGGGGCGCTTTCTGCCTGGTGCTTGCAGCGCTGTCCAGCCTGTGGTGGGCGCGGGGCAGCGAGGGAAGACTGAAATTACGCATTGCCGACTCCACAGGTAAAGCCAACCGTGTGTCGTGGGCGGTTACCATATTGGGAGCAGTTATTTTTATCAGCTGTGGTAGTTTTATATACTACAATACCAATGTGGAGAATAGGTTCCTGACCGATTTTCAGACCGGGGAGCTACAGGCTCAGTATGAAAAGAAGTTCAAAAAATTTGAGTTCGCCCCCCAGCCCAAGATCACAGATGTATTGCTCAACGTGGATATTTTTCCGTACCAGCGTACACTCCATGCTGCCGGCACGTTCGTGATGAAAAATAAAACTAACCAGCCCATTGATTCCATTCATGTATTTGAGTCGTCGGAGGTGAAAATTAAAAGCTATGCTTTTTCAAGGCAGGCGCAGTTAGTGCTCGATGATACAACCTACGACTACCGTATTTATAAGCTGGCACAGCCTTTACAGCCCGGCGACTCACTATCGCTCGCGTTCGTTGTAGATATGGAAAATCATGGGTTCACGCATGATTTTACCGGCCTCGGTGCGCCCATTTACAATGGTACTTTTGTCAACAACAAAGTGTTTCTGCCCAGTATAGGGTACAACGCAGGCATGGAGCTCGCCGACAACAACGAACGAAAAAAACACAAGCTGGGTTACCGCATTACATCGCTGCCTATTACAGATACGCCCGCTTACCAATACAACGGCATTTCTCATGATGCAGACTTTATCACTTTTGAGGCCACGGTAAGCACCGCGCCAGATCAGACCGCCATTGCTCCCGGCTACCTGCTGCGCGAATGGACGGAGAACGGCAGGCACTACTTCCATTACAAGATGGACAGTAAGATCCTAAACTTTTATTCATTCCTGTCTGCACGCTACGAAGTGAAAAAAGAAACCTGGAACAATGTGAACCTGGAGATATACTACCACAAAGGGCACGAGTACGACCTGGATCGTATGTTCAACGGCATGAAGAAGTCGCTGGATTATTATACTGCTAACTTCTCTGCTTATCAGCACAAGCAGGTGCGCATTTTAGAGTTTCCACGGTATTCTACATTTGCGCAGTCCTTCCCAAATACTATCCCTTTCTCTGAAGGCTTCGGCTTTATTGCCTCCGTCGACGACAGCGATAAGGACAATATCGACTATCCGTTTTATGTTACCTGCCACGAAGTGGCTCACCAGTGGTTTGCCCACCAGGTCATCGGTGCAAAAGTAGAAGGAGGGGTTATTCTCTCAGAGACGATGGCACAGTATGGCGCCATAATGGTTATGGAAAAAGAGTATGGTGAAGAGCGGGTGAAAAAATTCCTGCACATGGAGCTCGATAGGTACCTCACTGGCCGCTCCCGCGAATCAGAAAAGGAAAAGCCCCTCGCTTACCTCGATGACCGTCAGGACTATATTTATTACCGTAAGGGCGGTGTGGTCATACACTCCATAGCAAAGTATATTGGCGAAGATAGCTTCAACCATGCTATCAAGCGTTTTATAGACCGCTACGCGTTCCAGGGCCCTCCTTATCCTACCACCCTCGACTTCCTGGCTTCTGTGCGTGCGTCCACACCAGATTCTATGCAGTATTTTATCACCGATGCCTTCCAGAAGATCACCTTTTATGATAACAAGGTCACTGATGCGAAAGCTACAAAGTCAGGCAATAACTATACGGTAGACGTTACCGTAGAGTCTAAGAAGTCGTACATCGATACTGCAGGTAAGGAAATAGACGCGCCCTCAGAGAACTATGTAGAGGTGGGTGTTTACAAAGACCACAAATGGCCCGCTACAATCCAGAGGTACAAACTGAAGACGGGAAAGACCACCCTGCATATACAGGTAGACTACAAGCCTTACAAAGTGGCTATTGATCCGCGCCTGCTCCTGGTAGATAAGAAGCTGGACGATAACGAGCAGAAACTTGATGACTCTGCTGAAAAGAAAAAGTAGGTACTGAATAAAAAAGAAAGCAGCCGGAACATTTGTTCCGGCTGCTTTCCTTTTAGAGATTGACTTGTGTGTTTATTTCTTTTTTGCAGGTGCTTCTTTTGCTTTCGGCACCAGTTTGTAACTCAGGGTTACAATCACGCCTGCTGCGCCGCTGTTTGTGACGCCACGGCCTGTGCCATAGTATTTCTCAGAAGGCCCGCCATTGTATGAAAACATCAGATTTTTGTTCTCTATATCCTGGAAGCCATAGTCTAACCGGAATGTTGTCATCAGTACGCAGTTTGGGGCCAGGTTAAAGCCAGCTCCGGCGCCTATCACGCCATCCACGGTCATTCTGTTATACATATTCTGCGGTTGTACGCTGTAATTAGTTGGAGGCGCTTCATACCCGTTTATATGAAATACTGCCGTATTGAACATATTGAACTCAGGCCCTATGTACGAGCTGAAGAATATCTTATTGGTTCTGTCGCCGGTATAGCGGAACAAAACAGGTATCTGCACGGTCTGTAAAGCTACTCTTGCATTGAAGTTACCCGTAATATCTATTTTATTAGCTGCTGCCAGTCCCGCTAATTGAGTACTGAATACTTTAGGATCTGGGGTAGCCGTACCCACACCCGTATACCCTTGCCCCAGGGTAGAATACATAGCGTCTATTTCCACGCCTGTATGCTCATTGAAGGTATATCCTGCAGTCACACCAAAAGGCACACTTATGTTTTGTTTGAAATTTAATTCCGCACCTGCGGCCTGGTCTGATTTATTGATCAGCGTCGTTGTCCCAGCCCCTATCAAAAAACCAAAATCAAATCCTTTCTGGGCCATAGATGTTATACTCACCAGCGACAGGCCGCATATAGCAGCCACTTTTGCGGCGAAAAAGGTCTTTTTATGTTTTTGTGTGTTAGTATTGAGTGTGCGTGTATTCATAATTGGCTTTTAAGCGTTAACAATAAAATAATAGCAAACCAAATGTACAAAATAATCTTTCTAAAATACAAATGCCCGCAGCACCCTTTTACTGCAAAATTTAAAACACTTAACTTTGCACCCAATGAACCTAATGTTTCCCCGGATGAAATATGTAACTTATCTTATTATACTACTGTCGTTTACTGCTATAGCCTGTAAACGGAAGAACCCCAAGACCCCCGATATCACCCCGGCATTTACCCCGGTAGGTACCTGGAAGTGGGTACTCACCACCGGCGGCATAGCTGGCGTGCACCAGACCCCGGCCTCTACCGGCCATTCACTTACCTATACATTCAGGGCCGACTCCACTGCCAATATTCTCACCGATACCAGTAATGTAAACACCACCTACGCCATAGAACACGATACCGCATTCCTAACTTCCGGCGGCGTGACTGATTTTCTTAAAGTACAGGGCATACTATTGGGCATCATGAGCAGTCATAACGACACCATGATCATTACCCAGGATTTTGTGGACGGGTTTTATTTTTATTATGTCAAACAGTAAGGGAAATACTTTACTCGTGAGCTTATCGCTCTCCGCTCTGTTTCTCGCTCTCGGGTTTATGCTGTGCCAATATGCCGCATCAGTACCCGTTTGGTGATCGGTAGCAGCGTTTCATCAAACGGCACACTCAGCGGGAATTCCACTTTATACACCGCCGGATTGGGCAGCATGCGGTAGGCTCTGATAATGTCCAGTTTTATGTGTTCATAAGTATTGGCCAGGTTCTTCACCCTGCTGTCTACATATTCCATCCTGATCCCCTTGAAGCGCGCGTCCTTATGTTCAAAGATGGTGACGTTATAGTTATAGATACGCACGTCAGGGAGAGCCCCATAGCGCAGGAATACGTATCCTTCATTTTTATACAGCGGAATAATGCCTATGGGTTCTATCTCCAGCTTTTTCTCTACAAAATCGTATATCTCCGCACCCTCGTTTATGGTGCCCTTCATTTCATCTATAGCGTACTGGGTAATGCTTTCCAACTCGCACATCAGCTCTGTATCTGCAAGTATTTGCTCATAGACAATTTCCATGCGCTGCAGGCTTATCCCGTCCATCTTCCGCGGAAATTTGTCTTGCAGCAGTTTCTTACTATCCCTGAAACTGATCAGGTTGTTGTAATGAAAAACTATATCCGACAGTTGCGGATATAGTTTGGTCTCATTAAATGATTGTTTTACATCGGCCAGGTAGGCAAGCAGCCGGTATTTCTGTAGTTCAAAGTCTATAAACCCTTCCATGAACCATGTTTCGCTCAGTGTCATAGCCTTACATCATTGGTACATAGATAATACATCAAATGCCATGCCAGAAAACAAACGAGTAATTTTATACCTGGTTTACAACCCGCCAAAAACCAGCAGGCCATCCTGTGCGGCTGTATGCAGGTCGCGCCACACACGGTTTATGTCGCTGTTGCGCTCCATAGCGGCAATACCACAAAATGGGTATATAGCATCCACACACTCCCTCGCCCTTTTGGTCAGTTCCTGCGCGGCAGAGCTTACTTTGTACAGTATGGTATCCTTTATCGGCCTGCGATTAGTGCATGCTTCCCATGCCAGTTCCACGGCATAGTACAGCTTCATATGGGCGTCCTTCATTTTCAGCACATGTTTCTCGTAGGTGTCCTGCACCATATGCTCACTGTTTACATCCAGGCCGACAGGTGTTTTCACTCCGGCTATCATCGTATCGTACAGATCTGTAAAATGAGCAGCCATGCCAGCTATATTCACCGCCAGTGCAGCTTCTGTTAGTTGCAGGTACGGGAATTCATACAGTCTTGCTTTTACTTTAGCTGCATCATCAGTAGAGAATGTCCTGTCGCTGGCTACCTTAACGCTGTTTGCTGCCACGTCGCTGCTCGTCGCTGCTACCAGCCCCATAGTTTCACCCGCAGCTGAGATAGTCACCTCGCTCTGCAGCAATACTACCGATATCACCTGGTTTTTGTTCGCGTCGTCCTTTACAGGTGTGCCGTTTTTGGTTACTACACATTTCAGCGAAAAAGCCGCCGCTTCTCCCGCATTGGCTACATGACTCCATGTTCCGTTAATAGTGTAGCCCGTCTTCGATTTTTCAGCGGTGCCTGTTGCTGCCGTTGTTCCGGCCAGCAAAGGTTTTTCTTTGCCGGTTATTTCTTTCACCACAGCCGCGTTCACAAACCCAGTCTGCCAGCCTGCCAGGGCGCTGTTGGTCACAGCCCATCCCGCACTGCCGTCAGCCTTTGCTATAGCTTCGAGTATCTGCAATCCTTCCGGTATGCCTGCTTGTAGTCCCCCGTATGTTGTTGGTGTAAATAGCCCCGTCCACTTCTCTTCGTTTATCAGGTTTACTAAGGGCTTCGAAAACTTTCCGTCTTTCTCTGCACGTGCTGCCGAACTCTTGA
>Ga0206949_1163_pt1 | contig 24187 bp, 23 predicted proteins | sample Alteio_BWOrgHeat_40_FD_153240 | JGI IMG/M metagenome (GOLD analysis project Ga0206949, IMG submission 153240) | Enriched cells from forest soil in Barre Woods Harvard Forest LTER site, Petersham, Massachusetts, United States -... | ecosystem: Environmental > Terrestrial > Soil > Temperate forest >...
CGTTACTTTAGGCACTAAAAACCTTGAAGCACAAACAGGCGATAAATGGCCTCAGGTATCGGCTTACCTGAAACAAAACGGTATGTCGGGGAAAAATGAAAAAGATTGGGCCGCTGCGATAAAATATTATAACTCTCTGTAAGTCAAAAAGCATTTTCCACTGCAATACAAGGCTGATCATTCCGCGGGCCTGGCATGATTTTTTGTTTATTATTAAACAATTAAATTAATGTCTTATGAAAAAGGTATTAACCGCTGTATTGCTTATGGGGATTGCTTTTTCAGCTTCTTCCTCCAACGAAAAATTTGCAGCATCAGCTTCTCTTCAAACTAACTTTATCGATGGCTTTCCGTATTCTTACCAATGCGGTTATTTTTATAATGATGATTATGCAAATGGCCTGCCGGCAGGTACTGCGCTATGGGTGTTTAGTGATGTCAATGATCACTCTGCTGTAATTGCAGTAGGGTATTATGATAGCAACTATAACCCTGTAACTATTTATTTAAGCGGAAGTTTTGACCTTGAAAATAATTTTGCCAACCTGTTCACCAGTTATGGTACGGTTAGTGTAACGCTTAGCAATTATTAGACTAATACTTTGTGACTAAAGTGTAATAAAAAGAAAAATAGGGATACTCTTATTTGATATTCAAGATAATTTTTCTAAAGTTCTCGCCCTCACCCGAGATGATCTTAAATTCAGATTAACGATAAATAATTATTATTCGAAAAGGAAGTTGATCTTATTGTGTAGTAAGATGCAATCTGTTACTGTAAAAGTTAACTCCATTAAGATTATCGGGTGACTAAAGCCCAAGCGTATTTGCTTGGAATCAATATATTATTTCAGACTACCTGTAGTATTATTTTGACAGCAAAAAACTAATTAATGCTTTTTGTTTCGATAGAATGTTTTTTAGTTTTAGTCAAAACTAATATTATGAAAAAGACATTACTTATCTTCCTGACTGCAGGACTTTCTATTCTGCTTCCATTATCTTCTCAATCAAGAGAAAAATTAAATTTGCACGAAGAGAATTTTCCTAAGGCTTTAAAGCAGAGTGCGCCTATTTTATTTTCGCAATCTGCTAAAAAAGCATATTTATTAAAAGACAGATCATTCCAGACACAAGATGATGTTTATTGCCTTTCTTCCTGCGTAGCTAAAAAATCTATCGTTACACCGGATTCTTTTCAAACCGGCCTCATCGATGGTTGGCCTTATTCGTACCAATGTGGTTATTTTTATAATGATGATTATGGGAATGGCCTGCCGGTCGGAATTCCGATATGGGTATTTAGCAGTATGACTGATCACACTGCTGTATTTGCAGTAGGGTATACTGATGAGAGCTTAAATCCTATAACTATTTATTTAACCGGAACTTTTGATACTGTTACAAAGTATGCCACCCTATATATCGGCTTTGGGTCACTTGGTGTAACGCTTGATTAAGCTGTAACGCGTTGTGCGAAATTTCGACAATTTAAATTAGCACTCTCTGTGAAACCTTTGTTTGCGCAATGCTGTAAAATAATTCGGCAGAGCAGCAGGAGCAGAGGTTTCGCAGAGTACGTTAATAAATAAGAGAGATATTAATTTATTTCAAAACCTCGGATAATTTCTTTTCGAGATCATCACCTCTTAGCCCGGTTGCAATGATCTTTCCTTGCGGATCAACCAAAACATTGAACGGGATGCCATCAAAATGATATAAGGTAACCATTGGGCTTTCCCATTGTTTCAGGTCGCTTACCTGTGTCCATGTAAGATTGTCGGCTTTTACCGCTTCCTGCCAGTCATCTTTTTTTGAATCGAGCGATACACCTAATATCGTAAAATTTTTATCCTTGAATTTATTGTAAGCAATTACTACGTTAGGGTTTTCTTTACGGCAGGGCCCGCACCAGCTTGCCCAGAAATCGACCAATACATATTTACCTTTTAAACTGCTTAACTGAAAAGGTTTGCCATTAATATCGGGCAGGTTTATTTCAGGGGCCTGCTGACCGAGTAAAGGATATTTTACCGGGCCCATCGGCTTCTGCACCGCAAGCAGGCTTTTGATCTTTGCCAGTCCGCTATGTTCTTTAAATTTATCAGATGATGCAGTGGCCAGTGCCAATACTTCATCCTGGTTCATGGTTCTTGATGCCATGCCTAATGCATAATACCTTGCTGCGGGGCTTGGCGACTGATTGATAAAATCTGTTACCATCGTATTCATTTCTTTGATCTGCGCATCACGCCGGTTGCGTGCAAGGGCTACGATGCTGTCTTTTGCATTTTGTTTTTGCAAAGTATCTATCAGCGAAAATGTAGCATAGAGCGCAGAATCTTTTTTACGGTAATCTTCAAAAAGAACATGAAGGCTTTCACTTGCAGGTGAACCGGTTAATGTATAGTTGCGGTAATTATCAATATCCAACTGCAGTGTAATGTTGCTATTATCGTTCACCAATAATACATCGGGCCCATCCTGGATAACGATGCGGTATAAACCTTCTTCCCTGCCCATACCACGAAGATCGAAATTGCCACCGGATGCGATCGGGGCCGAATCAAGTACAACAGGCGATTCGCCGCCATATGGCAATTCTTCTAAAAAAACTTTTTTACCCGGAGCATTTTCAATTTTACCACTTATGATAAATGCACCGTATTTTTTTTGCTGGCAGGAATACAATGTAATGACAGCTGTTAATGTTATAATGATGATCTTTTTCATGTATGGATTTTTACACGCTGCAACATGAGCGTTTATGATTGATTTAATTTCTGTTCTAATAACTGTGTTACCAGTTTCGGATCTGCTTTTCCGCCACTGCGTTTTTTTACTTCGCCAACAAATAAACCGATCAACCCTTTCTTTCCTTTTTTATATTCTGAAACTTTATCGGGCATGTTTTGAATTGTTTCGTTTATCCAGGCTTCCAGTTCATTTGTGTCGCTTACCTGTAACAGGTTCATGCTTTCTGCAACGGTTAATGGCGATTGGTTTTCTGTTATGATCACCGGTAATATTTTCGACGATGCAACGGAGAAGTTAACCTTACCCGATTCCACTAATTGTATCAACTCAGCGAGAATGGATGGCTGCAGGTTGAATGCAGTAAAATCGATCCCACGCTCATTTATATATTGGCGTACCGGCCCAAGTATCCAGTTTGCAGCAGCCTTATATTGTGTGGTATGTTTGCTGACTGCTTCAAAATACAATGCCGTTTCTTTTTCATCGCATAACTGTGCAGCATCATAAGCACTGAGCCCGAATTGTGATTGATATTTTTTTACCAGCTCGTTTGGCAGTGATGGCAGCGCTGATCTTACCTTATTAATAAAGTCATCCGTTACATGCAAAGGTGCCAGATCGGGATCGGGGAAGTAACGGTAATCATTGGCTTCTTCTTTATCGCGGATCGCAAATGTTGTATCGTTCGATGCATCAAAACTTCGTGTCTGCTGTTGCACTTTACCGCCATCTTCAACCAATTGTATCATCCTGTCTATTTCAAATTCTATCGCTTTTTTTACATTCCGGATCGAGTTAAGATTTTTTACTTCAACCCTTGTGCCTAATTTTTTTTCTCCTTTCAAACGGATGGAAATATTTGCATCGCAACGCAGGCTGCCTTCTTCCATATTGCCATCGCAGATGCCGATCCATCTTACGAGCCTGCGAACTTCGGTCACATATTGCCAGGCTTCATCAGCAGAGAAAATATCGGGCTCGGTTACAATTTCAACCAATGGTGTGCCCGCTCTGTTGAGATCTATGCAGGTAAAATCTTTATCAAGGTCATGTATACTTTTTCCTGCATCTTCTTCCATATGGATGCGGTTCAACTGCACATTGCGCTCACCGGCTGCTGTTTTGATGGTAACATAACCCGCTTTGCAGATCGGTGTTGTATGCTGTGATACCTGGTAACCTTTTGGAAGGTCGGGATAAAAATAATTTTTGCGCGCAAAATAATTATCCTTCTCAATCTCACAGTTGCACGCTAACCCCATGCGGATGGCATACTCAACTGCTTTTTTATTGGCCATAGGCAGTGTGCCCGGATGGCCCATGGTAATGGGGCTGATATGTGTATTGGGCGCTGCACCAAATGCAGTGCTGTCGCCGCAAAACAATTTACTATCTGTAGCAAGCTGTGCATGTACCTCAAGGCCGATAACGGCTTCATATTTTTCGTTCAATAACATGGTGGCGCAAAAATATACCTAATCACGGATTTGATCGCGGATTTCACGGATCGTAATATGATGGATGTGATTATTGTGCGAGAATTTTTTGGAGATCGTCATTTGATACGGTTAATAAACCAACGGGTGGCAGCCGGCGTGTGAGCTCTTTCCAGTTTTTATCTTTTGAAAAAATATCTTTCAACATGGGCAATGCCTTTGCAACCTGTTTGTTATTAGCGAGTGCAATGGCTGTCCAGAATTGCATTTCAAGATTTGCGGGAAATAATTTCATCGCTGCATTATACTCATTCATAGCAAGTGTCATATTGTTTTTTTCTACCGCCAGGTCGCCGCTGTTCATGTGTTCATATGCGGTGTGGACTGCGTACAATCTCCTGAGTTCTTCCAATGGTTTGGGCGAGTCGTCTACCCGAAGGTCAACGGACCGGTTGTTCCATGGTTCCATCTTTTTTCCTGGAACCACAATAATTGCTGCAGCCTGCATGCCACGGATATCGCCACCGGCTTTTTGTGCAGCTTCGAGCGCAAGCAATACACGCTCGGCCAGCGGTTTGCCGGTTGTTTGTTTAAATGAATTTGACATGTATTCGCAAACCTGGTCGCCCAGCATCATGTTGCTTTGCACGCTGAAATTGTAACCTTTGATCTGTTTGGCCACCTGTATGCATTTTTTGCCGGTATGTGCCGCAACATTCCCTTTGCTGTCGATGATGGCAACCTGTCTTACCTCGCGTCCAGGATCGGCTTTTGTTAAACTGTCGAGAGCTTGCTGCGGGGTAAAACCTTTTTTTAATAAAGCCAGCGCTTTCAGCCCATATGATTTATCAACGAAGGATTGTGTGGCTACTGCGCCCACACCTGCTTCTGCCCAGGGAACCAAAGTGCCTACGCTGAACCAATGGCTTTGCACGCCAACAGCCATCTCGCCTGTTTTTTCATCGCGTGCTACAATTGAAAATGTATGTGCCAATGGTTGTTTGGAGGAATAAACCTGTGCATTCGATACAAAAGAGAAGAGCAGGATACAAGCAGTCAGAATTTTTTTCATATTGAAATAGTTGATGCTTTAAAGATACAATGTGCGCGAGAATAAAGTGGATGGATGCAACAAAAAAACCGCGCCAGGAATAGCGCGGTGTACAACATGAGAAAAAATCGAAAAGAGTAACGTCAGAGCACGCGGCTTAACGTTTATTATATAGTTAGAGATCTGCGGTCTTTAATCTTTTGGGGAATTTGATTTCCGCCTTTTGTGTTTTGCCTGCTCTTTGATAGGTTACTTTAATGCTATCCCCTTCTTTCAGTTCACGCACTTTGTTTCTTAATTCATCAACAGAATTCACTGCTTTGCCATCAATTTCCGAGATCACATCATCTTTTTGTAAACCGGCTTTCGCGGCAGGCGTATCGCCATCCACATCAAGTATCTTTACACCTTTGCCTTCTGCAACATCCTGTATTTCCAATCCCAGCCTGGGTTTGCGCATATTGTTCATGAATTCCACGCCATTCATTTTTGGCAGGTTCTGCAGTTTTAAATTGAATTCTTTTGGAAATTCATTATTCCATTCTCCGTCCCTGAGAAGAATTTTTGGCTCTGAAGATTTGCTTTTGCCTAAAGTTGCAATGGTAGTTGCCGCTTTGCCATCGCGTAAATAAGTGATGGTAACTTTATCTTCCGGTTTGCTTTTGCCGATGGCATCGTATAGATCGCTGCTGTTTTCAATTTTTGTATCGCCAACTTTTGTGATGATATCATCTTTTTTCAACCCCGCTTTTTCTGCAGCGCTTTCTTTTTCTACAGAAGATATTTTAGCGCCATTATCTGCTTTTTCAGATTCTACTCCAAGGAAGGCGCTGTTACCACCGAAAGAAAAATCGTCGCCACCAAACATTTTCATGCTGCCCAATGGTGCCATCCTGTTACGGATCCTTGGCATGATGGAATTCAGCCCCCGGTTACGCAGCACTTCAATATCTGCCTCTTTCATATCCTCGATCGGTTTACCATTAACGGTGATGTTATCACCATCGATCACGATCGTGATCTTTTCTTTGCTGTCATTTTTTTTGCGGATAGTAATGCTTTCGCCTGTTGTTTTTTTTGGCTGCTCTTTGGTTTGTGCTGTGGCAAAAACAGAGATGCCTGCTGCCAGCAGAACCACAGGTAAAAATTTGTTATTCATAATTGTAAAGTTTAGTGTACGAAATTATTAGTAGATCAAATGTAACCGATTTCCCAAATACGAAACAATTCGGAAATGTTAAAAAAGGTTAATGATTTACTGATTTCCGGGCGATTCAGCCATTGGCCGGTTGTGAGGGGTTATTTAACCGGAAAACCTTTACCGGGCAGCCTTCCACTTGCTCAAATTGCTGAAAATGCATACCGCATTTTTCGATCACTTTGAGTGAAGGGGTATTCTCTATATGTGCCATGGCTGTGATGGAAGGGATATTTAATTTTTCAAATCCATATTTCAAAGCGGCCAGGGCTGATTCGGTTGCATAACCTTTATTCCATTGGCTTTGTATAAAACGATAGCCAAGATCTACCTCATTTCTTTCGGGCCGGTATTTTAACCCGCACCAGCCAATGAAAGCATTTGTATCTTTTAAAATGGCTGCCCATCTTCCATAGCCATAGGTATGGTATTGCGGGATGATGCGGTTGGTAATATTCGCTAAAGCCATGTTGAGATCAGTGATGGGCTCTTCATGAACATATTTTACCACTTCCGGATCGCTGTTGAGTGCGAGGATGAGGGCGGTGTCATCTGTTGTGAACTCACGGAAGAAAATTCTTTCTGATTGTAAAATGATCTCCATGCTTGTAAATTTAATTGCCACAGAATACACAGAAGAGCACAGAAAAATCTGTGTCTGCCTGTGTTGTCTATGGCAAAAATTATTGAATGAGCGCTTTTACTTTTTCAATTACCTGCTGCAGGTTGCTTGCATCCTGTCCGCCGGCAGTAGCTAATGTTTTTTGTCCGCCGCCGCCGCCTTTGATCAGGCCGGCTACCTGTTCTTTGATGATCTTTGGCGCTTCCAGGTTTTTTGTTTCACTGATCTTTTCGTCAAGCAATATGGCTACCTGCGCTTTGCCATCGATCGATGCAGCGAGTACTACAATATAATCAGACAATTCATTCTTTAATTCGAAACATAATTTTTTCAGGCTGTCTGCATTGCTTACTTCTACAATGGCGCCTAAAAAAGAAATGCCGTTGATGGTTTCAACTTTTTGCAGCAGTTCATTTTTGGTAACGATGAGTTGTTTGGCTTCAAGGCTTTCGATGCGTTTTCTTAATTCGCTGTTATCGGAAAGCAGGCTGTCGACTGCTTTGGATAATTCTTTCGGGTTCTTAAGATTTTCACGGATCGTATTTACCTGCTCAAACTGTTCGTTGATCAGTGTTTCAGCAGCAATACCGCAAACGGCTTCCATGCGGCGGACACCCGCCGCTACTGCGGCTTCGTGTTTGATCTTGAAAAACCCGAGCTCGCCGGTTGAACCAACATGTGTGCCGCCGCACAACTCGATCGAGTATTTTGGATCGATGATCACCACACGGACGATATCGCCATATTTTTCTCCAAACAAAGCCATGGCGCCCAGCGCAACTGCTTCGTCTTTGCTCATTTCTTTGATGTAAACGGGAATATTCGTCCTGATCTTTTCATTTACGATCGCTTCGATCTGTGTGATCTCTTCTGCAGATACTTTGGCAAAATGAGAAAAATCGAAACGCAGGTATTCATCACTCACTAAACTTCCTTTTTGCGCAACATGTGTTCCTAATACTTTACGCAAAGCAGCATGCAGTAAATGCGTGGCGCTATGATGTACAGCAGTTGATTGCCGTTTATGCAGATCCACTTTTGCCATTACGTGCGACTGGATATTTGCAGGCAATGTTTCTGTAAAATGGATGATAAGGTTGTTTTCTTTTTTTGTATCGGTTACAGGAATGAGTTCGCCATCAAAGTCAAGAATGCCCGTATCGCCAATCTGGCCGCCGCTTTCAGCGTAGAATGGTGTTACTTCCAGAACCAGTTGGTAGGCTTCTTTTCCTTTGGCTTTTACCTTTCTGTATTTAACAACTTTGCTTTTTATTTCGAGTGAATCGTAGCCAACAAATTCATTGAAACCATTTTCGATCAGAACGATCCAGTCTTCGGTGTCAACTGTTCCTGCTGCACGGCTGCGGGTTTTTTGTTGCTGCATTGCTTTTTCAAAACCTGCTTCATCTACACCCCATCCTAATTCGCCGGCAATTAATTTGGTTAAGTCAATTGGGAAACCAAAAGTATCTAACAGTTCAAAAGCTAAATTGCCCGGAACAATAATTTTTTGATTTGTCTTATTTGCTGTTTTTTCAATCGCATTTAATGCTTCTTCTGAATTCGAAAATTGTTGCGGAGTGTTTGCGAAATCTTCAAAGCTTTTCTGAAGTAATTCTTCTTGCAGATCTTCGAATCGTTTCAAACCTTTATCAAGTGTTTTCAAAAATGCATCTTCTTCTTCCTTCACAACTTTACTTACAAACTCCAGTTGTTTATTCAACTCAGGAAAAACATCTTCAAATTGTTTTGCAAGCAAAGGAAGCAACTGCTGCAGCAACGGCTGTTTATAATGGAGATAAGAATAATAATAACGAACAGCTCTTCTCAGGATCCTCCGTATCACATAACCTGCGCCGTTATTAGCTGGCAGTTGCCCGTCGGCGATCGTGAAGGCAATGGCGCGTATATGATCTGCCAGTACGCGAAATGCAATGGCTTCTTTACTATCGCTGTAATCGTATTTCTTTCCTGTTATCTTTTCAGTTGCTGCAATCGTTCCGGTAAAAACATCGGTATCGTAATTACTTTGTTTGCCCTGTATTACGCGAACCAGCCTTTCAAAACCCATTCCCGTATCAACATGTTGTGCCGGCAACGGTTGCAGGCTGCCATCTTTTAAACGGTTGAACTGCATGAATACATTGTTCCATATCTCTATCACCTGCGGGTGATCATTGTTCACGAGTGTTTTTCCTGCAACTGTTTTTCTTTCTTCCTCTGTGCGGCAATCAACATGAATTTCTGTGCATGGGCCGCATGGGCCTGTATCGCCCATCTCCCAGAAATTATCTTTTTTATTGCCGAGAAGGATCCTGTCTTCGGCAATTACTTTTTTCCATTCGTTATATGCTTCTTCGTCTTTGGGCAATCCTTCTTTTGTATCACCTTCAAATATGGTTACGTATAATCGGTCTTTATCTAATTTGTACACTTCGGTCAACAGTTCCCAGCTCCATGCAATGGCTTCTTTTTTAAAATAATCGCCAAAGCTCCAGTTGCCAAGCATTTCGAACATGGTATGATGATAGGTATCAACACCCACTTCTTCCAAATCGTTGTGTTTACCGCTTACCCGCAAACATTTTTGTGTGTCTGCGATCCGTGCGCTTTCCGGTTTTTTATTTCCCAGGAAATAATCTTTGAACTGGTTCATACCAGCATTGGTAAACAATAATGTGGGATCATTTTTTATTACGATGGGTGCAGACGGCACTATAAGGTGCCCGCGCGATGCGAAAAATTCGAGAAACTTTTTACGTATGTCAGCACTGGTCATCATCTATCCAAAATTTTAAACAAATAGTTAGCTTGTCAGAAGCTATCTTTGATAGCTTTTTAAAGGGCATCAAAGGTAAGGATTTTGAGGGTGAATGGTGAGTAGTAAGTGAGTGATGAATGGTAAAACCGTGAGGCGTGAGGCGTCAATCATGAGTAAAACAAAATAAACACTCACGGCTGACGACTCACGGTTGACGTCTCACGAGCATAACCGGTTACCAGCTTTAAAGCGATATCAATCATGAAAAAGGTCAAATACTATTATAACACCCACACGCTCCGCTATGAAAAGCTGGATACTCCTTTGCGTGTACGGTTGTTACAGTTGATCGGTTTTCTGGCAGCTTCTATTGTTACAGGTGCGATCATTTTCGCGATCGCGTTCCGTTATATCGATTCTCCCAAAGAAAAATACCTGCGCCAGCAGAATGAAGACATGGCCGCAAATTACAACGTGTTCATGGAGCGTTTGAAACAACTGGAAATGAAGATGGGCGAGATTGAAACGCGCGATAATACTGTTTACCGTTCCATCTTTGGCGCACAGCCTGTACCCGATAGCGCCCGTAAAAAAGATATGGAACTGAAAAATGAAGTTAAACTCGTACAAAGTATGGGTGAAACGGAATTAGTAAAAAGTATTGCCACACAATTAAATAATCTTGCATTGGTATCGGCATACCAGGAAAGATCGTTTGATGAGATCAGCGGCCTGATAAAAAATAAAGAAAAATTACTGGCTTCTATTCCTGCTATTCAACCCGTGAGCAATAGAGACCTTACCAGGATCGCATCTGGTTTTGGCTATCGCATCGATCCATTATATAAAGTGTTGAGGCCGCATATGGGGCTTGATTTTACAGCGCCGATCGGCACACCCATTTATGCAACGGCTGATGGAAAAATAAAAGATGCAGGTTTTAATACCGGCGGATTTGGTAACCGCGTGATCATCAGTCACGGCGCCGGTTATGAAACATGGTACGGCCATATGGTTCGTATAAAAGCACGTGTGGGTGAAACGGTAAAACGCGGAGAAGTGATCGGCTACGTTGGAACTTCAGGAAAAAGTACGGGCCCGCATTGTCATTATGAGGTTCACCGCAATGGCATACCGCTTGACCCGATCTATTATTTTTATAGCGACCTTACACCGGCGCAGTTTGACCGCATCCTGAAATTAGCTGCAGCCAGCAACCAGAGTTTTGATTAACCTAACCCTCTATGGAACCAGGTGTCAGAGAATATTTGTTGCGTATTGTAAATACGCTTGCACTGGGGTTGTTATGGATGGCGCTGAATTCTACTGCCGGTATTATGTACGATCTTGCTTTTGTACATGAGCACATCACTGCGGGAAATATTATTTTTTATATATGGTTTGCAGGCAGTACCACTGCTTATTTGTGGTATGTGATACATTTATGGAGCAAGCCGATCGATTTTGAAGAGTGAACTTTCTGTTACATTACCGTTTAACAAAACACTCTCAGGTGTTTTTCTTATTTTCAATTACGAATGAATCTCTATGCAGCTAAAGAATATTTCTAAATGGATCGTTATTGCAGGAACGATATTGATCTGGACGGTTAAATTTATTATACGCCCGTTTGTTCATATCCCGCATTCATTGAAACCATTTGTTGGGTTTGCGCCAAACCTGATCGGTTCTTTTTTATTGCCGTTTGGTGCATGCTGGTTCTTTCAGCGTTTTTTTAAATTACAAACACAGGCCGATCTTATTTTTACCTGCTGCTTCGGATTGTTACTCGTGATCATCAACGAATACCTGCAACTCATTCCTGTGTTTGGAAGAACGTTTGATTACTTAGATATACTTGCTTCCGTTGCTGGCGCTTTCATCGGTTACTTTGTTTTTGCAAGGTTGATGGTAAAACAACCCGAACTACAAGGCATTACTGAAGTAACTGCTTAACGTATCGTGCTTTGAGATGATCTTTTTTTCTTATAGTTAGCAGGGTTCACGATTTTATATTTCGGTTTAAATTCTGTAACTTTTTTTAAACACATAGATACATAGGAAAGATAAAGGGTACATAGATTCAGGCTTATGTTTTCTTTTCCTTAATCTATGTAACTATGTGTTTAATAGCACATATGTTAACTGTTTAATTCTTCCCGTCAAGTATCATCGGTGTTTTGCCGCCACCCATGATAATTACTTTGGCATTTTGTGAAGTGATAAGCCCTTTCATTACCTGTAATTGCTCGTACTGTAATTGTTTATCGCCCAGGCCGGAGCTGATAATCTTCTGGTAATCGGCAATACCCTGCGCCTCTACTCTTTTGCGTTCTGCTTCCTGTTTTTCTTTTTGTAAAACATATTCCATTTTCTGGGCATCCTGTTCGGCTTTTATTTTTTCTTCAATAGATGCTTTTACAGTTGTGGGAAGTGTAATGTTGCGAACGAGTAATTGCTCAAGAACCAGCCCGCGTTTTTTAAAGTCTTCTTCAATGCTTTTAAAGATGCGCCCCTGAAAAAGATCTCTTTTGGTTGAGTACAGATCGATCGCCGTAAAGTAAACAGCATTATCCCTGATCTTTGTGCGCGTTAACGGTCGAACAATTTTATCGCGGTAATCCAGCCCGGTTTCTTTAACGATGTTTGGCGCTTCGGTGCTGATCACACGATAGAGAACGGTGAGGTCAATAATTACTTCAAGGCCATCGGCCGTTAATACACGAATGGCATCATCACCGGCTTTATCGCCTTCATCATGAACGCCGCTCATGGTATAGTTCTGTGTTTTGATATCTACTGTTTTGATATCAACCAACGGATTTACAAAATTCAATCCGCTAGTTAGGATATCATCATCTACTTTTCCGAATAAAGACTTTACGCCGATCTGGCCGGCATCGATCTGTTTGATACATGATGTGAGAACACCTAAAAGGATCAGCACTATTCCGCCGATGCGCACGGCTCTGGACACTTTTAATAATTCTTCCCTTTGCTGTCTGTTGATTGCGATGGCGGCTACCAGTAAAATGATGCCGAATATAATAAGTACCATAAGGTTGAAGTTTGGTTAAGTTTATAGGTTAGTCGTTTACTGAAACAAAATATTACATCAACTGCTGTGATCGGCAATGATCACCCATTGGTTGTTTATTTTTCTGAAGATAAGTGTGTACGCTCCGCCAACATCTCCGACGGTTCTTTTCAAAAACCATTTACCGAGAACAAAATAATAGTCAGGCGACAGTTGCTGCACTTTCAATATCTCAAAACTGAGTTTGCCCATGGCTGCCGTATCGGGATAACTCTTTTTATAATTCTTCAGCGTGGTTTCGTAGCCATACTTGGGGCCGGTTTTTCCAACAAATAAAAGGCTGTCGCTTTTCCAGTAGCCATTCATGAATCCATCGATATCCCCTTTGTTCCAGTGAAGGGTTTGATCGGATAGTATTTTTCGGATGGACTGTTCGTCTTTATTCTGGGCGCTAAGAGAAATAAGAGTAGAAAGAGATAAAAGGAAAAAAAGCAATCTCATGAAGCGTTGTTTGTTTGGTAAGCTAAGAAAAATTAACGGATTGCGGATTGGCGGATTTTCGAATTAAGTGATTTATAATCCGCCAATTCGCTAATCCGTCAATTGCTTTCCCGCTCGTACCATTTCTCTTTTGCCATATGGGCCGGGTATTTTTGTAACGGTAAAACCTGCGTCGGCTATGGCTTTGCGAACTTCGCTTTTACTGCAATAAGTTACGAGGATGCCGCCTGGTGTGAGTAATCGGAACAGGTTTTCGAAAACAGGTAGTGTCCATAATTCGGGTTGAACGATGGGAGAGAAAGCATCGAAGTAAATACAGTTGATTGGGTATATAAGGTTTAGTTCTAGCAGGGAAACATTTATTTTTTTCAGCGTAAAGAATTCATTGATACAAATATCTTCATCCCATGATGCGTTGTGCAATTGGAGGAATTCTTTTTGCAGCGATAACATCTTTCCGTAATTCAATTGCCCGATCTCTGTTTGGGTAAGCGGAAATATTTCTATCGCCGTATAATGAATGGATCTTTTATGTTTGATCGCTTCCTGTAGCGTAAGCAAAGCATTCAATCCTGTACCGAGGCCCATTTCTAAAATGTTGACCGGTTGTGTGGTTGACTGGTTGAACAAGTGGTTTAATCCCGCATCAATAAATACATGCATGCTTTCAGCCATGGCGCCATGATGGCTGTGGTAAGTAACATTCATTTCCGGAATGGCGATGGTGTGTGAGCCGTCGGCGGTTAATTTAATTTCACGTTGCATGTTGATATGAGCTATGAGCCATCAGCTATCAGCTTTGAGCAAAGGTATCTGATTGCAAAATAAAAATTCCTGGCTGACGGCTCATAGCTGATAGCTCACAGCTTTTTTTAATAACTTCCCTCAATGGAATATGTTGCACATTTACAAAAGGATAAAAGATTAAGCAAGGCCATCGGCGAAGACCTTCATGAGCTGAAGCTGCATCCCAATATACCGGTGCGGATGATGGCCAGTATTATGAGCCAGCAGCTGAGTACCAAAGTTGCCGCAGTTATTTTTAAACGGTTTCTTGCTTTGTACAAAGGCAAAGAACCTAAGCCGCAGCAGGTGCTTGATACACCGGCCGAAACATTGCGATCGATCGGGTTGAGCAATGCTAAAGTGAGTTATGTACACAATGTTGCTTCATTCTGTATTGAACATAAGATCACGGATAAAAAATTACTTGCTATGAGTAATGAAGAGATCATCGGCCTGCTGGTTCAGATAAAAGGTATCGGCAAATGGTCCGTTGAGATGTTATTGATGTTTACACTTGGCAGGGAAGATGTATTTGCAGTGGATGACCTGGGTATTCAGCAGGCAATGTGTAAACTATATAAACTTGACCCGGAAAATAAAAAAGAGATGAAAGAAAAAATGCTCAAACTTTCTGAGAAGTGGAGCCCGTACAGAACATATGCGTGTTTGCATTTGTGGAGATGGAAGGATAATGCACCGAATCCTAAATAACTTTTAACAACGAGTCGTATGCGTTTTGCCGGAAATATCATTTTATTATTATTACTCTGTTCGTCGTTGTATTCGCAAGTATCAGGCGAAGAAACTGAATTTGCTAAAAAAGTGCTGGAAGCTTTTAAACAAAAGGACTACGGCAGCTATAAAAAACTATGTGTTACACATCAGGATTATATTGATGAGATATTACCCGATTTAAAAGCAGAAGCCAAACGAATGGGCCATCGTTTTTCTTTCCAGGATGTTGATGCGATCTATACACCCTCCCATCTTGATAGTTTAAACCTTGGGGTATTTCGCATGATAAAAGGCCAGGGTACCAAAGCCGGTATTAAAGACTGGAATAAAATGGAATTCGACAGATTTGAACTGCTTGACGGAGCACAACAAAAAAAAGAAAAAACTATTTACGGTAACATATGGTTCACTTACAATCATGAAACCTTTGGCTTATATGCGCTCATGATAGAAAAATTTGCAAGTGGGTATCATGTTTTTTTTATCCGGGGAATTGGAAAACAGAAATGATATTCAAAAATGGACATTAAGCCGAGTTCCTCGCCGCATTAATGATCCCAAACATACTCCGTGTAATTAATTTTTCATACACTTCTTTCATCACAGGATCTGTTTCATTTTTGTGCAGCTGATGCAATGCATATTGTTGTATCGTTAATAACGGCAATACGATTTTATCACGCATTTGTATGGAAGCGCGGCCGGTTCTGTCATCCTGCATCAGTTCTTTTGAATCGGATAGTTCCAATACAAGTGTGGCAGTTAAGTCAAATTCTTTTTTGATCAGTTCCCAGATGGCGCCGTATTGCGGATCGTCTTTTATGTATTGCGTTAAGGCGAATGATGATTTGAGCATACTCATCATACTGTTATCGATCAGTGTGCGGAAGAACAAAACATTCCGGAACATCGCTTTAATATCTTCCCACGCACCTTTTTCTTTCATCTGCTGTAATGCAGTGCCCACGCCGAAATAACCGGGTACGTTTTGTTTTAACTGGCTCCAGCTTCCCACAAACGGAACGGCCCGAAGGTCTTCAAAACGGAGTTCACCGCTGCCACGTTTTGCAGGGCGGCTGGCGATATTGCTTTTGCTGTAATAATCCAACGGGCTGAATTGCTGCAAATAAGAAAGGAACAACGGATGTTTTTTAAACGACTGGTACGATTCATAACTGATCTTACCCAACTCATCCAATAAATGCCGGTCGTGTTGCGATAGCTGCATGCGTGTGTCGGCAAATAATTCGTTGCTGAGCCCGGCGCTTAATAATTGCTCGAGATTGAATTGAGAAGACTGTATCGTTCCAAAATTAGAAGTAATCGTTTGTCCCTGTATGGTCAATTGTATTTCTTCGTTCTCGATATTGTTGCCGAGCGATGCATAAAATTTATTGGTCTTTCCGCCACCGCGTGAGGGCGGCCCGCCCCGCCCGTCAAAAAATTTCGCTGCAATATGATATTTGCGTGAGATGGCTGTTAAATTTTCTTTAGCTGTATAAATGCTCCAGTTTGCCTGAAGGTAACCGCCATCTTTTGTGCCATCGCTAAAACCCAGCATGATGGTTTGCTGTTGCCTGCGCTGTTGTAAATGCTGTTTGTACACAGGAAGCGAGTATAAAAACTCCATGATGGTTTCTGCCGCATGCAGGTCGTCAATGGTTTCAAATAACGGGATGATATCGATGCTCAGTGATTCTGCTTTCCATCCGCACAAACGCAGCAGCGCAAATACTTCCATTACATTTACCGCACTCTGGCAGTTGCTGATGATATAACGCTGGCAACCCGATTCGCCGTTTGTTTTTTGTATGGTGCTTATCGCATACATACTTTGCAATGTGTCTTTTGTAATACCGTCGGGAAACATTTCCGGGTCGATCTGCATATCAAGCGATGCGAGGATCTTTATTTTTTCTTCCTGTGAAAGATCATGGTAATTGTCGGGAAGAATGGCCGGTTTGCCTTTTGTTTTTAGTTCGGTATTTACTTCATCCAAAACTTTTGTGTGAATGCGGCTGTCCTGCCTTATATCCAGCGCAGCAAAATAAGTTCCGAATATTTTTACTTTATGTATCAGGCTGTCTATCCGTTGCAGGAACAATGAATGATGATCCGATACCACCAGTTTTCGCATATCCATCAGCTGTTGCAACAGTTCTTCTTTGGCAATGCGTTTACTTTCTTTGGGGCGAAAAACGTTTTCATACAACTGTTCTTCCAGTTTGTGTATCATCGTATCAACACCTGTGAAAGTGAGGCGGCGCGTAAGTTTGCGAACATCGCGATAATAACATACGATGATGGCGCTTCGCAATGCCTCCGCTACTTTAATGGTTGTTGCTGCATTTACATAAGGGTTGCCATCTCTGTCGCCGCCGGGCCAGAAACCCAATTCAATAAAGGGGTTGTCGCCGTCGTAATAATTATCAAAAATTTCGCTCTCAATAAAATTGTAAATATTGCCGATCGAATGGTATAAAATATTTTCGAGGTACCACATCAGGTTCAGCGCCTCATCGTATGGTGTGGGTTGCTTTTTATTAAAGAAAGGTGTGATACCCAGTTGCTGAATGTATAAATTGATCGTATGAAAATCATTTTTGCTGATCGCTTCATTCATGTCGTGAATGATCCCCAGAACACTGCCGGGATAAAACTGTGTGGGATGCGCCGTAAGCACAACCCGAACTTTAAATTTCCGCAGTTTGTTTTTTAATGCCTGGGTCTTGCCGGCAAAGCCTGCTTCATTACTGAGCGCTTTTAAACTTCCGGGCCCGTCAATATTATTAACGGTAGAAAATGCGGCATCTTCTATGGCATCAAATAATACCACCTGCCGTTCAATGTATTGGGCAAATTTGAACAGGCGGTCAACCTTATCTTTTTCAGCGCTTACATTGGTATGCTGCTCAAAAAAATGATCGATGATCTGCATCGGGTTCTTACCTTCTGCATAGCCATCCACACAGGCCTGCAGCAACATGGGTAAAAGAGCACCCACATTGGCGATACCTGAGAACGGCAAGGCAGCGAACAAACTGTTATAAATGGTGTATTTGTCTGTTACGTTCCTTTTAAAATTGTTGATGTATTGCGAGGATGACATAATTGCTTGCTGGGCTAAGTTACTTTATTTGAAGGAAGGAATTGATAAAACCATGCCACGGGGCGAACAGCCAATGGTAGAATGGGCAATGATGAATATGAACCGGGCACAAGCGCTGCTATGATGCATTGGTTGCGTCGCACACTTCACCATCCTGTTCTGTACTCAGCCACTTACCATTGCCTATTCACTATTGCCCATTCACCACTCCCCACTCACCATTGCCCGTATCGGCCAAACTTTAATACATTTGATACTGTGAAAGACAGTTTCTTATATTTATAAAAATACGGTTACATGCATCCTGACGATAAGGAGTTATTGTTCCAGTTTCATAACGCGGCTACAAAAGAAAAGGCATTTACTGCTATTATAAAAAAGTACCAGGAAAAATTGTACTGGCACGTGCGCAGGCTGGTGGTGGATCATGATGATGCCAATGATGTGCTCCAGAATGTATTTATTAAAGTATGGAACGGGCTGGAGAATTTCAGGGAAGACAGCCAGCTGTATACATGGCTGTACCGGATTGCCACAAATGAAGGGCTCACTTTTCTGGAACAGCAGAAAAAACGAAGTACCGTAAGCCTTAGCGATGTAGAAGCGGGCCTGAGTAACAAAGTAAGATCCGATTCGAATTTTGATGCGAACAAACTGGAATGGAAATTACAGGTAGCCATTCAGCAGTTGCCCGAAAAGCAACGGGTTGTTTTTAACCTGCGTTATTATGATGAAATGCCTTACCAGGAAATGAGCCGGATCCTTGATACGAGCGAAGGAGCGTTGAAAGCAAGCTATCACCACGCAGCCAAGAAAATAGAAGAATTCATAAAAAATTATTAAACTTTAAGGTATCAGGCGCGTCTAACCCCTGATAATACAATGGAACACAGACAAGAAATATTACAGGAATTGCGCGATATCAGCCCATTAATAGCTGATAGCCAGCAGGTAAACCCGTTTACCGTGCCGCAGGGATATTTCGATGGACTGGCTGGTTCCATTCTCGAAAAAATGAGGATTGATACTCTTTTATCAAACGCCTCAGCTAATACGTATGGCATTCCTGCCGGGTATTTTGAGAGATTGGCAGGTAATATCCTTTCGAAAATACAATCGGGCAGCAATGAAATAAGAACCGAACTGGAAGAAGTGGCCCCGTTATTAAATACCATCAGCAAACAGGAAATATATTCAGTGCCTGCCGGTTATTTTGCACAAACCAATTTTGCAAAAGTTGCCCGGTACGGAAAAGTAATCACATTGCGCGTTGCAAGAAAATGGACACAATATGCTGCCGCTGCAGTAATGGCCGGTGTACTGGTAACGGGCGCATTTATTTTTACAGATAACAGGACAAACCTGGACAATGAACAATACCAGCGAATGGATGTAACTTCTGAATTGAATAAAGTAAGTGATGATGAACTGGTGAAGTATGTAAATAACCCCGAACATGCCATTGCGGCCCCGGCTACTACGCAACTGGCCAGCGAAGAAGAACTGGTTGATGTAAAAAATAATATTCAGCAGGTAAGTGATGATGAACTGAAACAATACCTTAAAGAAAACGCAGAACCTTTTGACTCGGTTATTACAGAAAAGGATAATTGATCATGAAAAGAACTTTTTACTTTATTGTTTTTCTTTTTTCCTGTTGTTACGCCGTTTCAGCGCAACCTGCTGATGCGCAGGCACAACCACCGGTTGCCAGGGTTATGAACCTTAAGATGGCTTTTGCCAACAAAGAACTATCTCTCACACCTGAAGAATCGCTGAAATTCTGGCCCGCATATCATAATTACACAAAGGAACTGCGAAACATACGACAGTATAAAACGGATGATGTACTTGCCATGGAAGAAAATGTATTGAACCTGCGCAAAAAATACAAGACAGAATTTAAAAAGATACTTGGATCTGACGACCGCGTAAATAAAGCGCTTACAATTGAAAGGGATTTTATGGGCGTGGTTAAAAAAGAATTACAGGAAAGACATATCAGGAGCGATAAACAAAGAGAATTGAATCAACAGCAGTAAAGCAGGTTGCCTATTAGTTCTTCACTCACACTCACATAAAAAATCACTTCATCTCCCACACCGGTGATTTAATATCATGATAAAATAAGAAGATCCATTTTTCTGCCTGCCCCTGTTGCCACCATTGTTGCCTGAGTTCCATACTTTTTTTGCCGTCAAAATCGTACTTCGCAATGAACTTGTTTTTCATTTGCTGCAGTTGCGGCGCCACATCTCCGCCAAAAAATATTTTTTGCCCGCCTTCCTCAACCCAGCATACCTGGTGAAATTTACTATGGGCGCCGGTTAATTGATAATGAATATAATTATCTATCAAACCGTCATCATCCGTTAACCAGGCTACTTTACTGAAATCCTGCAGCAATTGAAAATCTTCCGTAATGTATGAAGCGCTTCCTGCCTCCATCGCATAATCAAATTCCCTTTTCTGCACATACCATGTGGCATACGGAAAACTGATGAAGCGTTCATTTGTATGGCCGTTCTTTATCGTTATTCCGCCGGCATGATCCTTATGTAAATGGCTCATGAAAACTTTTGTGACCTGCGACGGCTGTATGCCTGCGTTTTCAAGATTGGCATGTAATTGAAATTTGCCATCGGCATTATTATAGCCCAGGCCGGTATCAAATAAGATCACGTCTTTATCCGTAACGACCACGAATGGCTGTATCTCTACCAATAAACTTCCGGCGGGACGCTCATTTAATTTTTCGGTTTCAGTATTGAACGGAACAAATACTTTGGTTTTATCTATCGTGAATGCGCCTTCTGAAAGTGGAATGATCCTCATTTTGAAATTGTTCAATTGGGAAATTTTGAAATTGATAGGCAAAGGTACAATCTAAGATTATGGCAATTCCGAAATTTCCCAATTGAACAATTTCAAAATCATCTCAACACCATCTGCCTGTCAGCATCCAACCTTAATAAAATAAAGATCAATATGGTGAATGTGAGTAAGGATGATCCGCCGTAACTCACTAACGGCAATGGAATACCCACGATGGGAAAAAGGCCGATTGTCATGCTAACGTTTACAGCTATGTGAAAGAAAATAATGCTGGCTACGCTATAAGCATATACGCGGCTGAACGTACTTCTTTGCCGCTCTGCAATTTTTACAATGCGGAACAACAGAAAAAGATAAATACCTAAAAAAATAACACAGCCAATAAAACCAAATGCCTCACCCAATGAAGTGAAAATAAAATCTGTGTGTTGTTCGGGCACATATTTGCCGCGCGTTTGCGTTCCTTTTAAAAAGCCACTTCCATAAATACGGCCCGAGCCGATGGCGATCTTGCTTTGGCGTACATTATAATCATCCGGTTTGCGTGCGGCTTTTTCACCGGCTTTTCTTTCTGATTTTTTATTCTTGCTGCAATCGTATTCTTTGCCCACCATGCTGTAGATGCGTGTGCTTTGATAACATTCGAGAACGTTATTAAAAATATACGGAACGCCAAATCTTTGTGTGCCTACACAAAACAGCCAGATACCAACGATCAGTATCAACAACCGTTTGCTTCTTTTAACCTGTCTACGCAATAAATAAAGAATGATGCCCGCAATAGCTGTTAATGAAATGGCGAGCACGTTTGGATCAAGTATCAACGTTGCTACAACCAATACAGCGAATGAAGAACCGAATATCAGGATCTGTGCCGGTAAACCCTCGCGGTACATAGCAATGAGAAAGGCTGAGTAAACAAGTGCCAATCCCAATTCATGCTGCCCGATAGAAAGAATGGCCGGAGCAGCAGCGATCAATCCTGCAATAAGCTGTGATTTGAGTTTGCTGAAATCTGTTTCCTGTCTCGACAAAAATTTTGCCAGTGCAAGCGCTGTAAATATTTTACACAATTCAGCAGGCTGCAAATTAAAACCGGCGCCGATCGGGATCCAGCTTTTTGAGCCATTGATATTTTTTCCGAGAACAAAAGTGGCGAGCATGAGCACAATGCCAAATGCATACAAAAGATTGGCAAGTGCCGTAAAGAGTTTGCTGTCTGTTAATAAAATAAATATAGGGAACGATGTATTGATGCAGCGGCGGTATCTTATTCAGGATATACACCTGAAAGAGGATAAAAAAAACAAAACGGATAATATTTTTCAGGAAACTGCTCATGGATTCTTTGGCGTGTTGTTTTCTAACTGAACCTGTTCTGTATAGCGAACATTCTGGATAAGGTATACATACCGCAGGCTGAAAAAATTAGTGGACGTTTTTATTTTAAGCGTATAAAAATTACTGGCAGATTCAGAAGAGATATCCGCAACCGTTCCGATCATTAAACTGGGTGGAAAGTTGGCGGAATAATTACTGGTTACCACTGTATCGCCCCTGGCTACTTTGGCGCCTTTGGTCACATTTCGCAGGGTGAGATAATGCGGGTCTGCGCCATCCCACTCAATACTACCGGCAAAGATCAGCTGCTTGCTGTAATTGGTTTTTCCGCCGAGAAAAGTCTGCAGCCAATTGGTATCGGTTCGGTATTCAACCATAAAAATGCAGAGTATGCCAATACTTACGAGTATCGCATACACCCATACGATCGTCCAGTCAACACCCTGTGATATATTATTACGGCTGCTCATTTACTTATCCTGAAATTCTTTTTATTTTTTTTATCATCATTCAGCAACGCTGCGCTTGCAGTAACCGTGTTTTTCTTTTTAGGCGCAACGGGAGCCGGCGCGGCAGGTTCTTCCTGCCCGGTATCAATCATTGCATTCAGGTCTTCTGTTTCACTTGTATCGGCGGCCTCTTTTAATTTTTGTTCTAATAATTTCTGCGATTCTTTGATGCGTTTCAGCGAATCCATTTTCTGCATTTCCAAACGCATCAGTTGCGGAATAAGATTTTTATGCATGAATTCTTCTTCCATATCCTGGCGGTCTTTTCCAACGATCGAATCGCGCAGGTATTTTTCAACAAGTAAACTCGCGATAGGAGCAGCGGCCCATGCGCCCTGCCCGGCATTTTCACAGATCACGGCAATAGCGATCCTTGGATTGTTGCGTGGTGCAAATGCGCCAAAGAAAGAGTGATCCTGCTGCGGTACCATTACTCCGTTTATCTTGGCAAAATTCTGTACGGTTCCCGTTTTTCCGCACATGACGATGCCGGGAATCTTCGACCGTGCAGCGGTACCATAATCCACCACCGCCTGCATGCCATCCTGCACTGCATTAAAAATGGAATCGGGAATGCGTGAGTCTGTATAATGTTTTACTTTGAATGAATCGAGCATATTGTATTCATCGCCGCCTTCGATCGAATCCACTGCATGCGGGGTATAATACCATCCTTTATTGGAAATGATGGCCATGATATTTGTAAGCTGTGTAAGCGTTGTAAGTACTTCACCCTGGCCGATGGCATTGGAGATCACATTGCATGAATACCATTTGGGCCCGAATATTTTCCGGTAATATTTCGGCACCGGAAGATTGCCCATTTTTTCAGAAGGAAGATCAACGCCCAACCTGTGGCCAAGCCCGAATGTATATGCATAACTGTTGAATACAGCCAAAGCGCTGTCTGCTCCATGGTATCTCGGTTGATCCAGCAGCCTTTTATATACGGTGGAAAAATAAGTATTGTCGCTATGTGCAACTGCATCTTTGAACTGGAAAATGCCTTTATCAAGGCATTTGGGTTTGCCGGTTCCGCAGCCGGGGAAATAACCCGGACAGGTAACAGTAGTTCTTTCATTGATCACGCCTTCTGTTAAACCAACAATGCCTACCACGGTTTTAAAAGTAGAGCCCGGTGAAAAAGTATTGGTGAGCCCGCGGTTGTTAAACGGCCTGCGTGGATCTAGTAATAATTCTGCAAAGTGTTTACGTTGATCGCTGCCGGTTAAATAATTGGGATCGTAAGTAGGTGCGCTGATCATACACAATATTCCGCCGGTTCTCGGATCGATAGCAATAATGCTGCCTACTTTATTATTCATCAGTTTCTCTCCGTACTTCTGCAGTTCCACATCAAGGCTTACATGAATGTTCTTTCCGGCAATGGCGGCCGTATCATAGATGCCGTTTTCATATGGACCCTGTATACGGCTTTTATTATCGCGGATAAAATTCTGTACGCCTCTCTGCCCCATCAATATTTTTTCATACGAGCGTTCCAGGCCC